>ENA-OQAZ01000003-OQAZ01000003.1-human-gut-metagenome-genome-assembly--contig:-NODE-3-length-89321-cov-4.442687_pt1 | contig 89321 bp, 92 predicted proteins | sample MGYA00242737_ERZ504531 | MGnify/ENA primary metagenome ERZ504531 (study PRJEB26092, sample SAMD00036244) | human gut metagenome | host: Homo sapiens | study: EMG produced TPA metagenomics assembly of the... | reverse complement strand
CTACTTTCCAATCAAATTCATTTCAAGCAACTCTTCTAGGATTTCAAATGATTATATTTTTGATGTAAATTCTCACTTTCAATTTTAAATTCCCTTATAAATTAAGGTTTTTTCAAATATGTTTGTCTGCTGCTGCTGTCGCACAAAAAACCAGGTTGAATACAAAATTAGACCAGTCAAAGTTTGCATAATCTGTAAAGATTCCAAGTGTTGGAACTCCTACCAGTCCGCCAAGTGCATCTTCCCCGAGTAACAATCCAAATCCAAGGAAAATAAACACGATTGTTCCAATACAAAAATCCATCAGATTCTTCATGATAATGTTACCGGCATTCTTTGCTCTGGTGAATCCTGTCTCTACCATAGCGAATCCTGCCTGCATAAAGAATACAAATGCGGCTCCGATCAGAAACCAGATGCCGAACACTTCTGTTCCGACTGTGCTTGAAATCTGAGTAATAATTTCTTGTGTCATACTACTTCCTCCTCATACCTGAAAACTAAAAAGGCGCATCCCACAGCTTCCCTGAACCATTCCCCCTGAACCGGTTCTTGCTGTAAGACACACCTTTGTGTCATTGAGACCTACCGCTATTTGCGGCAAATCTATAGGTACCATATTTTATTAAAAGAAAAAGGCACTCTGAGATCTGTTTCTCAAAGCACCTTTGCTTTTATGTCACGTAGTTTACTCCCCTAGCCCAATGTTGTCAACCTATATTTTTACTTTTCGTAAATTTTCTGATTTTTTATACTTTTCATGCATTTCTTTCATATATTTTCACAAAACAGAGTGCACTCTTGCAATATAAACCACCATCTGATAAAATTTATCTTATGAATCAAGAGCAATCCGCTCTTTTCAATAATTGTAACTATTTCAAGCATATTAAATTATAAGGAGGACTCTAAAATGAGCAAAATTGATGAAATCAGAAGCGCTATGGTCGCTGCAATGAAGGCAGGAGACAAAGAACGAAAAGCCGCACTTTCCTTTCTGCTCTCCTCTCTGAAGAATAAAGCTATCGACAAACGTGCCGACCTGACAGAAGAGGAAGAAGGACAGGTAATCTTAAAAGAAATCAAACAGTTAAAAGAAACAATTGATATGACACCTGAAGATCGTACAGATCTGATTGAAGAGGCTCAGAAGCGTCTTGCTGTTCTTGAAGAATATGCACCAAAGATGATGAGCGAAGATGAAATCAAAGCAGTGATCACATCCGTTCTTGCAGATCTTGGTATCGATGCTCCTACAGCAAAGGATAAAGGTAAGATCATGAAAGAACTCATGCCGAAGGTAAAAGGCAAAGCTGACGGTAAAGAAGTCAATCAGATTCTTGCCGGCATGATGAAATAAATACAGATTCCAGAATAAAGACGTAGCAAAGAGGGTGTCGCACTAAACGACACCCTCTTACTTTTTGTTAATTATTTCATTTTTTCTGCTTATTTTGTCATCTGTTTTCCCACTTATGATAAATCGCCTCAAGTGCATCTACCGCACCATCGATTCCAAGAAGACTTGTATTCAGCAGGATTGCATTCGCATCAATGCTTCCCCACTTACGGTCTGTTCTACCTTCATAATACAGGCGTCTCTCTCTGTCAATCTTCTTAATCTTATCTACAGCCTCTTTCTCGGAAAGCTTATAGATATCCATGATTCGATTGATTCTATCATCCTTATAAGCATAGATAAATGTATTCACAACATTTGAATAATCCCCAAGAACATAATCTGCGCAGCGTCCCACGAAGATTCCAGGTCCGCGTTCCGCAAGCTTGCGGATGATTGCCGACTGTGCGTCAAAAAGTTGATCACTTAATGGTTTCTCCACTTCCGGACTGAGCATAAATGTAGTATAATCACCCATTCCAATATAATAGCTTGATAACACATTTCCAAGTCTCGTCTCATCTACTCTTCCAGCATCTTCGTTCGAAATTCCAAGATCTCTTGCTGCCATTCGAATCAGATTATGATCGTAAAGAGGAATGTTCAGTCTCTCTGCCAGTCTGTTTCCTACTTCATGACCGCCACTTCCGAACTGTCTTCCAATTGTAATAATTGTGTGATCCATCATAAGCAAGTCCTCCTTTTTCTGATAATTCTATTCTATCACTCTTTGAATTAAGAAAAAAAGACTTTCTTCCTGTTTTCCGCTAACAATTTTGTAATACTGTTTCGAAGTCACCATATAGACAATGATATAGAATAATGCAAATACTAAATAGGAGCACACTGTCACCAGAATCAGGAATTTTCTGTCAGAAAAAGCAAGCAGATGCACCATTTTTTCTATCATTGGAAATGCAAATGCCGTATGAATTCCGGCAGCCACAAGTGGCAGGAAGAATACTGTCATTACCTGAGAATTGATCGTCTGACGCACTTCTTTCTGTGTCATCCCCACTTTCATCAGAATCTGGAATCTGTCCTGATCCTCATAGCCTTCTGTAATCTGTTTATAATAAATGATCAGCACCATTCCAAGAATGAATACGACTCCAAGAAGGATTCCAAGGAAGAACAGACCGCCGTACAAAGCCTGGTAATCAGCCTTGATGCGGCTCTGCTGTCTGTAGAAGCTCCAAAAAATAGGGTATCTGATTCCTCTGATTCCTGTTCAGCCAATGCATTGATTTTCTTGTCAATCTCGTTTTGAATCTGGATCTGCTCTTCATCTCCACAGGACAGATCAAAATTGTAGTACCATTCTCATAAGAACCATTGACACCGTAAACGGAAACATTTCCTTCTTCCAAAGCTTTTATATCTTCCAGTCCGGAAACCACCAGATAGAAGCTGCTGTTCATATTTGCCATATTATTTCCATTTGAAATCATTTTATCCAAATGTCCTTTAATCCTCCATGTCCCGGAATTCTCCACCGTGATCTGATCATAGGGGAAATCGGAATCTTTCGCATACAGATACGCTTCCCCGGGAGCAAGCTCCAGATTCGTCCCCATGATCCGATTATACGCTTCCAACGGCAGAGCATAGAACATTTTTAAATGATCAAATGTATTCACTTCATTGACTCCCGGAGCATTCTCCGGATTAAAATAGATTTCATTTTTTGAAACAATTCCACTGACTGTAAGCATCCGGTAATTCTCCGGATTCTCCGCGGTCTGGTTATGTTCTTTCAAAACCTTCTGTACAAGCTCTATAATCTGTCCATTCTGATTCTCTTTCATTTCTTCCGTCTGCTCCGGTTTCGTGTACATCTCAATCTGGACAGATTTCGGATATCGAAGATTCAAGCCATGTTCCATACTCAGATACAGGCTGGTTGTAGAAGATACCATAACCAGAACCATTGTGGACAGAATACAAATAGACGCTAATCCTGCCCCATTTCGTTTCATACGGTAAATCATGGATGAAAGTGAAATAAAATGATTTGTTTTATAATAATATCCTTTCTTTTTCTGCATTATTTTACAAAATGTGACCGAGCCGGCAATAAATAACAGATACGTTGCAAGGATTACCAGCACGACGGCAACCATAAACCAGATCATCGCTACAAGCGGATCTTTGATTGTCAGGGATAAATAATAAGCCACACCAAGCAGAAGCAACCCGAGTACTGCAAAGATCCAGTTTGCCTTCGGAGGTTTCTCTCCTGTCTTTTCACTTTTTAAAAGTTCTACAGGTTTTAACCGATAGACGGACACGATCATCCGAAGCATGATTAATGCAAAAATGACCAGGAATAACAGTGCCGTAGCCACAAGTGCGGAACACTGATTTTCATAGAAAGTCCGGCATTACTTCCAAGTATCTTCGCTGCCAGAAGTTCCCCCAATTTAGAAAACAGGATTCCTCCCACGATTCCTCCTGCAATCGTCAGAACACTGATGATCAGATTCTCAAGAACCATGATTTTTACAAGGTCAATTTTTCCCATTCCAAGGATGTGATACAACCCAAACTCTCTCTGTCGTCTGCGGATCAGAAATGAATTTGTGTAATACAGAAGGATCAGAGAAAAGATTGAGATCACACCAGAACCAAATCCAAGGATCATCTGCATAGTATCCCCACCTTTGATCTTGGCAAACTGCGGACTCACTGCAAGATAATCGATCAGATAGAACATCATAACCATACAGATACAAGTGATCAGATAAGGAAGATACAGCTTCTTATTTTTCTTAATTCCATTAACGGAAAGTTTCAGATAAAGTCCACTTTTCATTGTCTCTCACCACCTGTCGCAAGCATTGTCAGTGTCGCTGAGATATTCTGATAGAACTGTTCATCTGTCTGTTCGCCTTTATATACCTGGTGGAAAACTTCTCCGTCTTTAATAAATAACACTCTCCCGGCCTTGCTCGCTGCTTTGACAGAATGTGTTACCATAAGGATCGTCTGTCCCGACTGATTGATCCGCTCAAATACCCCGAGCAATTCATCCGTTGATTTCGAATCGAGTGCCCCGGTCGGCTCATCCGCCAGGATCAGTCTCGGATCTGTGATCAGCGCTCTCGCCACTGCTGCACGCTGCTTCTGTCCTCCTGACACCTCATAGGGATACTTCTCCAGAAGTCCTGCAATTCCAAGTTCTTTCACGATTGGCATCATCCTGACATTCATTTTCCTGTAATCAACTCCCTGCAGTACCAATGGCAGTAAGATATTGTCCTTTAGATTAAATGTATCCAAAAGATTGAAATCCTGAAATACAAACCCAAGATGATCTCTCCTGAACTTGGACAGATCCTTCTCACGGATTGCAGATAACGGTTTTCCATCTAGATAAACTTCCCCTTCGGTTGGTTTATCCAATGCTGCCAGCATGTTCAGTAATGTCGTCTTCCCCGAACCACTCTCTCCCATGATTGCTACATATTCGCCCTCTTCTACTGAGAATGTTACCTTAGAGAGTGCCTGTACCTGATTACCGCCAAAACGCGGACGGTATATTTTTTTCAAATTTTCTACTTCCAAAACTGTCATTTCTTACGACCTCCTCTTCTTTCAACATCCTCAGTATAACAATACAGCCAGAATGCCGACATTGATTTCTGTGACATTCCAGCTGTCTGATGTGACAATTTTGTCACTTGCTTCTCTCTGTGTGATTTAGCGTTTTACTCTGATCTCAACGGATACTCTGCCAAACCAATCGTAAAACTGCTGCCTTCCCCTAACTTTGACTCAACTGTAATCTGATGCCCCAGTTTCTTTGCCGCCATCTGACTCAGATACAGACCAATTCCCGTTGATTTCCGTTCCATTCTTCCATTATATCCCGTATATCCTTTTTCAAAGATTCTCGCAGATCTTCCGGTGCAATTCCCATTCCGGTATCTGTAACCGTCAGTTTCTTTTCTTCACTGACAGTGATCGTCACTGTTCCTTTCAGCGTATACTTCACTGCATTGGATAACAACTGTTCAATAATAAACGAAAGCCATTTCTCATCTGTCAGAACAATCTGATCTGTCCCTTCATAGATCAGACGGATTCTCCTTCGAATAAACTGTCCTGCATATTTACGGATCGATTTTCTTACAATTTCATCCAAAGGATACCATGCGATTACCAGATCCTTCGTGCCACTGTCAAGACGCACATACCCAAGTGCCATCTCCACATACTGCTCCACCCGGAACAGTTCAGCTTTCAGATTCTGATTCGTCTCGGTATCTTCCTGCTGGAGTAATACATTCATCACAGCAATCGGTGCCTTGATCTGATGCACCCAGGTTGCATAATAGTCCTCCATGTCCTGACCGGACTTCTCCCATCTGGCATGTTCTTTTCTTTGCTGTTGTTCTTCTTTTCTGATCAGCTCCTGATATCCTAACTCAATTCCATCTTGTGCCACCGGAAGTGAATCCTCATAAGGTCCTTCTCCTTGCAGCAAATGTTCCAGCTTCTGCCCGGTTTTCTTATACCGCAAATATCCACAGAGAAGAAAAAGTAATCCAAATGCCAGACACAACACTGTCGGATAAACCGCTGCCTTCAGATTAATCTCTTCCAACACAAAAATCAGAAAAAAGATTCCCGCACACAGCAAACTCCACAGAAGCACAAATCGGATTCTTTTCAAATATTGTAAAAACATTTTTACTCCTTCTCGATGATATATCCACCGCCGACTTTCGTCTTGATAAAGCCTTCCATTCCCGCTTTTTCCAGCTTTTTCCGAAGTCTTCCGACATTGACTGTCAATGTATTTTCTTCGATATAATTGTCTGTCTCCCACAGCTTTGTCATCAGCGTGTCTCTGCTGACCACGCGTCCTTTATTCTCCATCAATGTCTGTAAGATGCGAAATTCATTCTTTGTCAACTCAATTTTTTCTCCATTATAAGTCATTGTTGTATCATAGAGGTTCAGGATTGCTCCTCTATGTTCCAGCATCGGTACTTTTCCTGATAGATCATATGTTCTCCTTAGCAGAGCCTGAATCTTCGCTGTCAGTACACTTAAGTCAAACGGTTTTGCCACAAAGTCATCTCCGCCCATATTCATCGCCATGATAATATTCATATTATCCGCTGCCGAAGAGATAAAGATCACCGGCACGCTCGATATCTTACGGATCTCGCTGCACCAGTGGTATCCATTATAAAAAGGAAGCGTGATATCCAAAAGCACCAGATGTGGACCGTACTCTGCAAATGTCTCAAGAACCTTTGCAAAATCTTCCACATAACGTGCTTCATTTCCCCACGCTTCCATCTCTTTTTTAATTGCCCCTGCCATCACAAGGTCATCTTCTATGATTAGAATCTTATACATTCTGCGGATTCCCCTTTCGCTCTTATCCACTACTATATATCATAGTATACAGTATTTCAAGAGCACACGGTCATACCGTATCCGGCGAGATAACCCGCTGGATATGAATTGCAAGAAATCCAATTTCTTCTTTTGCGACCGGTTGTTTCAGCTGTCTGGACATATAGTCACACACTCTCTTCGCCGCCTCTCCGGTCCTTGGGTAATTCTGAAAAATGAAATCATTAAAGTCTGCGTTCGTCCCTTCCCCCTTACGTTCTCAGAATCATATAATACATATGGCTCATCAGACGTGTACACCCAAGTGAGCCGCTCTCCAGCTTCTGATCGAATTCCTGTTCAATCATGGCAATCCCTTCATTTACAATCCTGGTCGCATCCAGAGTCTGGGATACTGCTCATCAGAAAGGCCTGCATGGATATGTAGCGTAATGAATCCGACTTCATCCTCTGAGATTTCATATCCTGTCAGCTGCTGTATAATTTCCCGCCCTTTCAGGGCCACTTGATACTCCTCTCCAAACAACACACGGATATCCGGTGTAAATGGATTCGGAAGCTGGCGGTTCTCCTTCGCTCTCTTCGCTGCAAGCGCAATATGATCTGCCAACGGAAGCAGCATCTCATGATTGATCTTCTGAAACACGTTCTCTGCTTCTTCAATGATCTTTCCTGTTGCCTCAATAAACTCCGGGCGGATTCCATTGACCGTTTTCAGAACAGACTCCTGCTTCCTTCTTGTGACAAGAGAATATACTTTGGCTCCGGGAAGTTTCTCGATCTGTTCTGTAGGTTTCTTTCCAAATCCCACACCGTTTCCGAGAAGGATCATCTCCTTCCCTGTCTCAACATGATACACAAGAATCCCATTATTATTCAGAACTTTAATGACTCGATACATCCCCCCGGAGCCTCTTCTTTCTTTCTCTTAATTCAAGCTTACGATTTCTGCTGTCTTCTCAAGCTTCTCTACTTTTCCGCTCTTAGACATTCTGATCTCTTCACCTTCCTGAAGACTTGTAAATACAACCATACATTCATCGGATTTTGCATGCTCTTGGATATATTTTATATCAAAACCTATCAGTTGTCACCCTTTTTTACTCGGTCTCCGTCATTTACAAAAGTTTCGAATCCTTTTCCATCCAGATTTACAGTATCCACGCCAATGTGAAGCAGATATTCGGTTCCGTCATCGCTAGTCAGACCAACCGCATGTTTTGATGGGAAGATAAAAGATACCGTTGCATCTTCCGGTGCATAAGCCATTCCCTCTTCCGGGCGAACCAGATAACCGTCTCCCATCATTTTCCCTGCAAATGCTTCGTCACGCGCTTCTTCGATCGGTGCTGCCACTCCTGTGAATGGAGAGCAAAGCTCTTTCTTTACAGTTCCGTCTGCAACAGTTTTGTTCTCATCTTTCTTCGCTTCATCTTTTGTTTCTGCACATTTATTCGTTTCTTCTGCGCTGTTTTCATTTTCTTCCGGAAGATATTCCACATTCGGAGCTTTCTCCAGATAATCTTCCAGATTGGATTTAATCACAGAAACAGCCGGTCCGTAGATTACCTGGATTCCCTGTCCTTTTCTTACGATTCCGGATGGGGATGTCATTCTTAAGACATCTTCATTTACCAGTTCCGGCTTTACTACCGTACAACGAAGTCTTGTCGCACAGCAGTCTACATCAGAAATGTTTTTCTTTCCCCCAAGTCCTCTTGTAATCAGTGCGCTCTTCTGATCTTCCGGTGTCATTTCATTTTCAGAATCTGCATCATTTCCATCTACTTTTGCTTTATAATCAGCTTTTGTATACAATTTAGTTTCCGCATCATCATCTTCTCTTCCCGGTGTCTTCAGATTCAGCTTCAGAATTAATGTACGGAAGATGATGTAATATAAGAAGAAATAAATAATTCCTACCGGGATGATTCTGATCCAGCTGGTCTTTGCATTTCCCTGAAGAATACCAAAAAGGAACAGATCAATAAATCCACCGGAAAATGTAAGTCCGACTGCAATATTTAACATATGCGCGATCATGTAAGCGGATCCTGCAAGGATCACCTGTACTACAAAAAGGATCGGTGCCACAAACAGGAATGAGAATTCCAGTGGCTCTGTGATTCCAGTCATCATACATGCAAGTGCTGCAGAAAGCAAAAGTCCGCCTGCCTGTTTCTTCTTCTCCGGTTTTGCACACTGATACATTGCAAGTGCCGCACCTGGAAGGCCGAAGATCATGAAGATAAACTCACCGGAAAAATATCTTGTCGCATCCGCACTGAAATGTACTGTGGATGGATCTGCAAGCTGCGCAAAGAAAATGTTCTGACCGCCCTGTACAAGCTGTCCCGCAACTTCCATTGTTCCTCCAACCGCTGTCTGCCAGAACGGAAGATAGAATACATGGTGAAGTCCAAATGGAATCAACGCTCTCTTAATAATACCAAAGATCAATGTTCCAATATAGCCTGTTCCTGTTACAAGTCCGCCAAGTGCATAGATTCCATTCTGAACTGTTGGCCATACAAAATAGAGTACGATTCCGACAACCACATAAGTCAATGTTGAAATAATCGGAACAAATCTTGATCCACTGAAGAATGACAGTGCATTCGGAAGCTGGATTTTGTAAAACTTATTATGAAGTGCTGCTACTCCAAGTCCAACGATAATACCGCCAAATACACCCATCTGTAATGTCTGGATTCCGCAGACACTTGTCACAGTTCCTTCCAGAACTCCGGCTCCAAGCGTTCCGTCTGCAAGAAGATCTCCACGGATCAGAAGCATGGCATTCATTGTTGCATTCATTACAAAGAAAGAGATCATTGCCGCAAGTGCCGCAACTTCCTTCTCTTTCTTCGCCATACCGATTGCTACACCGACAGCAAAAATAATCGGCAGGTTATCAAAAATAATACTTCCCGCTTTGCTCATAATTGTGAGCAGGGAATTCAGAATTGTCCCCTCGCCTAAAATTGCCTGAAGATGATATGTCTCAATCATCGTTGCATTTGTAAATGAACTTCCTACTCCAAGCAGAAGTCCTGCTACCGGAAGAATTGCGATTGGAAGCATAAAACTTCTTCCGATTCTCTGCAATACTCCAAAAATCTTGTCTTTCATCTGTAATCCTCCTAGTATCATTTCTTATAGAGTTGACGCATCCCATAGTTTCTTGTGCTGGCACAGTTCTGCAACTTACTTATCCTATACTATAATGCGCAAAAAGGCATAAACTAATCCTCAATAACCAAGTCCTCCTTATCTGGTGAACTTATTAAGGATAGTTTATGCCTGCTTTACCAGTAACACTCTATCGTGCGCTTTTCTCTTTTAACCACGTATAGTATAACCATACTCACTTCCAACAGTCAATCTGTAATATTCAACAATATTTATCCTGTTTTTTTGTTGAATATGTTACTTAGTGATTATTTTAATAAATTAAAGTTTTTCTTTTGATTTAAATTATTTTCTCTTCATTTTACGCTTCTGGATTTTGCTTATTTGCTTTTGTAATATCCAGACGTACATTCACACCAAATGGATTGATTGCAACTCCCTTTGCATCCGGGATCAGTATCTCCGGAATCTTATCCGCCGGGATTGCTGCTGTCTTCATCTTCTTGCCCTGTGCAAATCTGGTAAATTCTATCATATCTGTAAAGATCGGCTGATACAGACTTCCGTCCGGCTGTCTCAGAAGTGGGAGCTGATTATCTTCCTGAACTCCTACGATAAAGGTTCCTTTCTTATAATGCGCCATCATCTCTTCCTGAAGTTCCTTCACATTCTCCGGCATCTCCGGTCCGATACTGCGGTGCATCTCCTGCATCAGATACATTGCTGTCAGATGAAGCTCCGGATTCTCGATCAGTTTCTTTCCTTCAGGCAGTTCTTCCTTATTCTTACGAACTACAAGCTGTTCCAGCTGAATCCTGATCTCCTCCTCTGTACCAACATTCACTGCCAGTGCATTCACGCCCATTGTATACAGGTTTGTAAAAAATCCAAGTCTGGCATTCTTTTCAATTTTGGCAATTCCTACATGATAACGATCTTCTGCAAGCGTCTTTGCCTTTTCCTTTGCAGACTCTTCCTGATAATAAACCAGAACCTCGTCATCAAATGTCTCTTCATCACAGAGGACAAACGGCATCTTCGTCACCCCTGACATGATCACATAAATCTCTTCGAGATTTCGCAGATTCACCAATGTCTGCTTCATCTCTGTACTGACAATTACTTTATTCTCATCCATCTCTTTGTTTTCCTTTCTGGTTGCTTTTCTTTCCATTACAGTAGTGCAAAATGATGTGAGTGTCAAAAATAATTTTTGCCACTCACTGATGTAACCGGATTACTCCATTGCTATGCAATTCCCGCAATCCTCATAAAATGAGGTATAAATATGATACACCCTATGATCACAGCCATGATTGCCGTAAAAAGCACTGCACCAGCTGCCGTATCCTTCGCGATCTTAGCAAGTGGCTTTCTCTCTTCTGTCACAAGATCGACAACAGCTTCCACTGCCGTATTCACAAGTTCCAGTGAGATCACCATCCAAAAAGGAGAAGACAGATACACCATTCCATCGGTGTTAATCCTACAAAGGTTCCAACTGCTGTTACAAGAATCACTGCAAGGCAATGAATCTTCATATTCCTCTCTTTTGAAATCCCTGTCCAGATTCCTTCAAAGGCATAGCCAAAGCTTTTGAATAAAGGCTGTTTTCGATTCTTCATTCGTAGTCTCCTTTCGGATTCGTATCATAGATCAAGCAACAAATCTAATATCTATGATACCACATCTGGCTCCTTATCAAAAGAGGTATTTTCCTATTATTATCAAAAGAAGACTCGGATTTCGAATCCCAGATCCTTTTCACTTATTTACAAGCTTCAACCATACTCTTTACATATTCTGCAACATACGGCACGCAGTCTTTTCCGTATTTCTCACACAACTTAACGATTGCACTTCCAACGATCGCACCGTCTGCGCTCTGACACATCTTCGCCGCCTGCTCCGGAGTGGAGATTCCGAATCCGACCGCACATGGAATATCTTTTTCCTCTTTTACGAGCTTCACCATTGCTCCGATATCCGTCGTGATCGCAGATCTTGTTCCTGTTACACCAAGTGAGGAAACACAATATACGAATCCCGATGCTTCTTTTGCAATCATCCGGATTCGGTCATGAGAAGTCGGTGCAATCAATGAGATCAGATCGATTCCGTACTTTTTGCACACGATGTCAAATTCTTCTTTCTCTTCAAATGGAACATCCGGAAGAATCAGACCATCCATTCCGACATTTTTCGCTTTCTCAAGAAATCTTTCTGTTCCGTAAGAGAACACAACATTTGCATATGTCATAAAAACAAGCGGAATCTGTGTATTCTGACGGATTTCTTTTACCATATCAAAGATCTTGTCTGTCGTCACGCCTCCTGTCAGCGCACGCAGGTTTGCTCCCTGTATAACCGGTCCTTCTGCTGTCGGATCGGAAAATGGGATTCCAAGCTCGATCAACGCTGCCCCTGCTTTCTCCATCTCATAGACAATCTGTTTCGTCGTCTCAAGATCCGGGTCACCACATGTGACAAATGGTATAAATGCTTTCTTCCCTTTAAATGCTTCCTGTATTCTACTCATGAAGATCCTCCCCTCTGTAACGTGCGATTGCTGCGCAGTCCTTATCTCCGCGTCCTGAAATATTAATTACAATAATCTGGTCTTTTCCCATTGTCGGCGCAAGCTTTCTTGCATATGCAACTGCATGTGCACTCTCGATCGCCGGAATGATTCCTTCTAATTTAGAAAGGTACTCAAATGCATCGACTGCCTCATCATCAGTGATTGCTACATATTCTGCTCTTCCCTTATCATAAAGGTCTGCATGCTCCGGTCCGATTCCCGGATAATCCAGTCCGGCTGAGATTGAGTAAACCGGTGCGATCTGTCCGTACTCATCCTGACAGAAATAAGATTTCATTCCGTGGAAGATTCCAAGTTTACCGGTCGCGATCGTTGCAGCTGTCTCTGCTGTATTCACGCCGCGTCCTGCCGCCTCGCATCCGATCAGGCGCACGCCTTCATCTTCAATGAAATTATAAAATGCACCGATCGCATTGGATCCACCGCCGACACAGGCAAGCACTGCATCCGGGAGTTTTCCTTCTTTTTCAAGGATCTGCTCCTTGATCTCTTTAGATATAACTGCCTGAAAATCACGCACGATCTGCGGAAATGGATGCGGTCCCATACAGGATCCGAGTACATAATGTGTGTCATCAATTCTTCTTGTCCACTCACGCATCGTCTCCGAAACAGCATCTTTTAAAGTACCGGTTCCACTTGTAACCGCGTGTACCTGTGCTCCAAGAAGACGCATTCTGTATACATTCAGTGCCTGACGCTCTGTATCTTCTTTTCCCATGAAAACTTCACATTCCATTCCCATCAGAGCCGCTGCTGTCGCTGTTGCAACCCCATGCTGTCCTGCACCGGTCTCAGCGATTACTCTTGTCTTTCCCATCTTCTTCGCAAGAAGAACCTGACCTAACACGTTGTTGATCTTATGGGCACCTGTGTGATTGAGATCTTCTCGTTTCAGATAAATTTTCGCCCCGCCAAGATCTTCTGTCATACGTGCTGCATAGTATAAAAGAGACGGTCTGCCTGCATATTCATTTAATAATGTATTCAGTTCGTCATTAAATTCTTTGTCATTTTTATAGTAGTTGTACGCCTTTTCCAATTCGATCACTGCATTCATCAGTGTCTCCGGAATGTACTGTCCACCATGGATTCCGTATCTTCCTTTTGTCATGGTTGTCTCTCCTTCTTTCTTGTTTCTATTGTTTTGGTAAATTTATTCATTCACTTGTATACTCTTTTGTTTTCCAAAAAATGTTTACTGCTTTCAAAATTTCTCACAGTTTTCACAGCTTGAAGAACTTTCTCACGATCTTTCTTTCCATCTGTCTCCACTGCACTGCTCAGGTCAATTCCCCAAGGGTGTATTCGCTGTATTGCCTCCGGTATGTTCTCCGGATTCAGTCCTCCTGCGAGGAAATACGGCCGCTTTGTCCAGCCTTCCAAAAGACTCCAATCAAATGTCTCACCGGTTCCGCCTTTTCCGTGATCGAGAAGAATCAGATCCGCACTACTCGCTGCTGCCGCATCAAGATCTTTTTTCTCCTGAATCGAAAATGCTTTCATCACCGGATGGTCTGTCAGACTTTTCAACTTCTTTATATATGCCTCATCTTCCTGCCCGTGAAGCTGAGCGATCTGAATGGTTCCTTCATTTAATGATTGTGCGACCTCGCCGCAGTCTTTATTGACAAATACTCCAACCGGGCAAATCTGCGATTCAAGATTTTGAACCAGTTCACGAACTTTCGAAATGGATACATTTCTCCGGCTCTTTGGCACATCGATGATAAATCCGCAATAATCCGGTTTTGCCTCATTTATATAGGTAATATCTTCCGGGCGGCTTAATCCGCAGATCTTAATCTTGGGCATGTTCATTTTTTCTTGTCTCATACTATATCTTCCGCTAATTCATATCTAGCTGCCTTCCTGTCTGCTGCTTCAACTCCATCAGTGCTGCTTTCCGATCAGATTTTCTCATCAGAAGTTCTCCGATCAGTACCGCATCGGTTCCATTTTCATAAAGTGCTTTCATATCTTCCACTCCACGGATACCGCTCTCAGATACGAAAACTGTTTCCGAACTGACCATTTCTCTTAGCCGAATGCTATTCTTGATATCCACCGTGAAATCTTTCAGATTCCGGTTATTTACACCGATAATCTTTGCACCGATCTTCTGTGCTCTTAAGATTTCTTCTTCGTTATGTGTTTCTACCAAAGCAGATAGTCCGAGTTCGTCTGCCAGCTGATGATACGCTTTTAACCTGCCATCTTCTAATACCGAACAGATCAGAAGTACTGCCGAGCTCCCATTGCTTTCGCCTGATAAATCATGTATTCATCACAGGTGAAATCTTTTCTGAGTACCGGAATGGATACATTTTGCACAATTTCTTTCAGATACGCATCACTGCCCCGGAACCAAAACGGTTCTGTCAGACAGGAGATTGCTGCCGCGCCGCCTGCTTCATAGTCCCTGGCGATCTCTACATATGGAAAATCCGGTGCGATCAATCCTTTGGAAGGTGACGCTTTCTTTGCCTCGCAGATAAAGGATAATCCGTCTGCCCGAAGTGCCTGTTCGAATACTGGGATTTGATCTTTAATTCCTTTTTCTTCCGCCTGCCTTCGAACCTCTTCTAATGGAACTATTTTCTTTTCTTCTTCGATCCGCTCTTTCGTGCGCTCGGTAATTTTCTCGAGTATATTCATACTATTTGTTCCTCTTTTTCTTTCAAGTTGCTTCTTCCATTCTCCCCTGCATAGCCGGGGATCAGACTTTTTATTTATTACTTTCTTCTTTAAACTGCTCCAGCTTCTTCAGTGCAAGTCCTTCGTCAATGATCTGTTCCGCTTTTCTTACACCTGCTTCGATCGAATCTGCTTTTCCTGCAAGATAGATTGCTGCTCCTGCATTCAGGCAAACTGCATTTCTTTTTGCTCCCAGCTCTTTTCCAGAAATGATATCCAATGTGATCTGTGCATTTTCCTGAGGTGTTCCTCCTGTCAGTACACCTTTTTCGCATCTCTCATAACCAAACTGCTCCGGTGTGATCTCATAGCTTGTAAATGTTCCGTCTTTAATCTCACAGACTGTAGTCGGTGCACACATGGAAATCTCATCTAACTTATCCTGTCCGTAAACGACCATTCCGCGGACAACTCCGAGATTCGCCATGACTCTTGCAAGTGGCTCTACAAGGCTTTCATCATAAACTCCCATCAGTTCCATGTTCGCTCCTGCCGGATTAGACAGTGGTCCAAGAATATTGAATACGGTACGGATACCAAGTTCTTTACGGATCGGTCCGACATATTTCATCGCAATATGATAATTCTGTGCAAATAAGAAACAGATCTGAATGTCTTTGAGAAGCTGTGTGCTGCGCTCCGGTGCGACATCGATCTTCACTCCAAGTGCTTCAAGTACATCTGCCGCACCGGACTTAGAAGATGCTGCACGGTTACCATGCTTTGCGACCGGGATTCCTGCTGCCGCAATCACAAGGGAGGATGTTGTTGAAATGTTAAATGAATTTGCTCCGTCTCCCCCTGTTCCTACGATTTCCAGCACATCCATGTCATGCAAAAGCTTGATACAGTGTGCACGCATTCCCGCTGCTGATGCTGTGATCTCATCGATTGTCTCACCTTTCATGGAAAGTGCTGTCAGATATGCTGACTTCTGAACATCCGATGCCTTTCCTTCCATAATCTCATTCATTACTTCTTCTGCTTCTGTATAGATGAGATTTTCTTTCTTTGATAATTTTATAATTGCTTCTTTGATCATTTCTTAATTCTCCTTCAATGCTTTTGCATAGTTAATAAAGTTCTCTATCATCTGAAGTCCCTGCGGTGTCATCACGGATTCCGGATGAAACTGTAACCCAAAGATCGGATATTCTCTGTGTTCCATCGCCATAATCTCGTTATCTTGCTTCGCGCTGTCACAATCAGTTCTTCCGGTAGTGTCTCTTCCTTAACTGCGAGTGAATGATATCTTGCCACCTGGATTGGAAGTGTCAGATTCTGAAAGAGGACACTGTCTGTCTTTACGTCTTTCAGCTGTGATGTCTTCCCATGCATCAGCTGTCCGGCGTGACCTACGGTTGCTCCAAATGCTTCCGCCATCGCCTGATGTCCGAGACAAACGCCGAGCATCGGGATTTTTCCTTTCAGCTTCTGAATTGCTTCGATACAGATTCCGGCATCAGAAGGTTTTCCCGGCCCCGGTGAGATTACCAGCGCCTCGGGCGCAAGTTCCAGAATCTCTTCCGGTGTGATTTGATCATTTCGTATTACTTTCACTTCTGAATCAATCTGATCTTTTTGCATGTCACCTCTTTTTGATTCTACTCCTGCGATAAACTGATACAGGTTATATGTAAAGCTGTCATAATTATCAAGTAATAGTATCATTCCAATCCTCCTTTCGCAGTTTCCACAGCCTGAAGTACTGCCCCTGCCTTATTTAAACACTCCTGGAATTCATTTTCCGGGATACTGTCTGCTACGATTCCGGCTCCTGACTGTACACGAATGTATCCATTTTTCTTATAAGCAAGACGGATGGAAATGCATGTATCTACATTTCCTGCAAAATCGAGATAGCCGACTGCCCTCCGTAGATGCCTCTTTTCTCCTGTTCAAGTTCTGCGATAATCTCACATGCGCGGATCTTCGGTGCTCCGGAAAGCGTTCCTGCCGGGAGAATCGCATCGACTACGTCCAGCGCATCTTTGTCTTCCCGAATTTTCCCTGTCACGGTGGAACCAATATGCATCACATGAGAATATCTCTGGATTTCCATATATTTATCAACTTTAACTGTTCCCGGCTGGCTGATCTTGCCAACATCATTTCGCCCAAGATCTACAAGCATGTTGTGCTCTGCAAGCTCTTTCTCGTCTGCAAGTAGCTCTTTCTCCAATTCCTGATCTTCCTCTTCGGTTACTCCTCGCTTCCTTGTACCGGCAAGAGGAAAAGTGCACACCTGTCCGTTTTCTAACTTCGCCAGCGTTTCCGGTGAAGCCCCTGCCACTTCAATATCATCACTTGAAAAGTAGAACATATACGGAGATGGATTCGAGGTTCGAAGCACCCGGTAGGTATCAAAAAGACTTCCTTTTGCCTTCGCTGTCAGCGGATTGGATAACACGACCTGGAAAATATCACCTTCATAAATGTATTCCTTAGCTTTCTCAACCATCTTGCAATAATCTTCTTTATCCACTCCCGGATGGAACTCTTCTTCTAAAACAAGTGGTCGGAAATCTGCCTGCGCCCCGCTTCGGATCAATCGTTCCATCTCTTCTAATTCCTGCTTCGCGTTCGTATAATTTTCTTCCAGATCGCCTTCCAGCTTCACTCCTGTAATCAGGATCAGCTTCTGTCTGTAATTGTCAAATACGATGACACGGTCAAATAACATCAAGTCCGCATCCCGGAAATCTCTTACTGCCGTTTTTGCTGCTGTCTTTCCTGTAGTCTCATTCTTCTCTTCCAGGACTGGCTTCAATGTCGGTTCTGCATATTTGATGTAGTCATAAGAAAAATATCCGACAAGCCCTCCGGTAAATGGAGGAAGTCCCGGAACAACCGGACTTTTATATGCTTCGAGAATTTCTCTTAGAACCTTTCCCGGATGGTCGGTTAAAACTTCCCGTCTGGTCTTATCCTCATCTTCATGCCCTTCGCTGATGATCACACGCCCATCGGTACAGGTGATCTCCATCGTTGGTGCATATCCAAGGAAGGAATATCTTCCCCACTGCTGTCTGTCCTCCGCACTTTCCAGCAGATAGCAATGCTTGCTTGCCGCCCGCAGCGTCCGCATCACACTAATCGGCGTAAATGCATCTGCATACAGCTCTTTGCTGATCGGAACTCGCTTGTATCTGCCTTGTTCAGCGTAGGATCTGATTTGTTCTAATGTCTTGTCCATGTGTATTCCTCCTTGAAGTTATGCTGCAAAATGAATTTCTCTTTTATCCCAATAGGAAATATATGTTTATGGTAGAAAAAAAGTCCCTGACAGAATATTCCTATTCTGTCAAGGACGGTAAATCTAAATCTTTTCCGCGGTGCCACCTTGATTCACGGGTACACTCCCATGCGCTCTGTAAGATACTAACATATCTCCGGCAACTGACGTATGCCCACACGTCACAGAGTACTCGGATTCTCAAATCCTTTGACTGTGCCCTCAGCGGTCCATTTGGCAACCTGCATCTCGATCCGGCTCTCAGCTTCCCGGACTCTCTGTGCGCGCATAATTACTTTGATCTCCGCTTCATCGGTTTAAAGCGTTATTCCATTTGCTAGGAGTTTATCACTTTAAAGCGATAGTGTCAATGCACTATTTTAATCTTTTTCGCGAAATTGTTGAAAAATTTTCTCAATTTTCTTGTCTTTATTTTCTTTTTCTCTTCCATGCAAATCCGCCAACTCCTGCTCCGAGTGAGGAGAATGCAAGTCCTAATAAGCCAAGAACATTTGCCGGATCACCTGTCTTTGCGGCTTTTGATCCACTTGTTCCTTTGGAAGCTGATCCATCCGTAGTTGTTCCTGCCTTCTTTGTAACAGTCGGAGTTGCACTTCCATTCTGACTTCCCGCCTGGTTTCCATTCTTTACAAGTGCTTTGATTGCTGTATTTAACGCATCTGTTGCTTTATCAACTTTTTCCTGGCTTTCTTTTGCATTTAACGCGCTCTTAGCGTCTGTCAGTGCACTCTGCAATACCTTCCAGCTGTCAACTGTGTAATCAGCTTCTTTCAGAGCTGCCGCATCACTGATTACTTTCTCAAGGGAAGAAGTATCAACTGCTGCCGGCTCTTCTGTCTTATCGTCGTCTTTCTTATCCTCTTCTGTCTTATCTCCCTCTGCCTTAACAAGTGCTTCAACAGCTGCGTTGAGGTGGCTTACTGCCTCGTCTACAGTTGCCTGAGTTTTTGGATTTTTCAATTCATCTTTTGCTTCCTGAAGTTCCATCTGCATAGATGCCCAGCTTTCCGCTGTGTATTCAGCTTCTTTCAGGGCTTCTGCTTTTGCAATAGCTGCCTCAAGCTCTGTTGTTGTGATTGTTTTATCCTCAGATGCTTTTACAATGTTCTCCTCTGTTGCCTGGAATTTGTATGTCACGTCATTATATCCAAGTGCTGTCAGTGTAATGGTCCAATATCCTGTTCCATCTGTTCCTTCCGGAAGTGTACAACGAAGAGAATCTGTCAGTCCAAGCTGGATTCCCATTGCTTTGTGCATCCAGTTATCTGCTGCAAATTTTGTTCCATAAGTAGCTTTTGCATTTGTATATGTGCTGTCATCTCCATAGTAAGTCCATGTAACAGTCTGGAGATTTGATCCAAGATCACCATAATTTCCTGTCAGATCAACTCTTAAGAATTCTCCATAAGATCCGCTTGCTTCTTTTACTGTCAGCCCTGCTTCCTCTGCTGTTGGTGCTGTCTTGAGTGCCTGATCTTTGATTCCGGACTCTGATCCATTATTCACTCTTGCAGAGAAACTGAAAGATCCATCCTCATTCTTTGTTGCTGTTTTCAGACCGTTTGTATTCTCTGTTACATTGGCAACCAGTCCTGTATAGCTTACCAGATTCTTTTCTGAATATCCTCCTGCAAGTTCACTTCCGTTTTCGATCACACGATAGCTTGCTTTCAGTGCATCCAGATCAGATGTTTTTACTTTCACCGGCACATATTTCAGTCCGAGTACATCATACTCTGTCATCTTTGTTGTTGCACCGGATTCTTCTGTGATCTCTCCTCTGTTAAATGTAATCTTGCTTCCGTCTGTCAGAACTGCAGTAGTTCCATCTGTCCAGTACTCTACTGCATACTCTTTTCCATTTTCCGCCTTGATTACTGCGTTGCACTGGAAAGAACCTCTGTGAAGTCCATGATTTACTGTAGCTCTTGTTACAGTATCGAATGCACCCTTGTCAGACTCTCCTTTTGAATCCTTTGCATCTGAAAAAGATGTATCTCCTGCTGCCTGCACATTTTCAGCAGCCCAGTACTCTGCCCAGCTAAGTCCTACATATGCGTAAGTATACTCACTCTCCTGTGCTAAAGTATAAGTGAATTCGTAATCCTTTGCATAGCCTGTTGCCTTTACTGAGATCTTAAATCCATGTCCATTTTCTGCATCCTTAAATGGAGCCGCAGTCGTATCAATTGTTCCATCTTCTTTGATGATCTTCACTGCACGTTTTCCTGTTGCCGCATACTCTGTTCCGTCAACTGTTACGGATTCGATCTTCTTTACATAAGAAGTTACATCCTCTGCTGCATATCCTTCTGCCGCTACAAGTGCTGCACTTTCATTGTTAAATACAACTGGTACAGCTTCTGTTGTTAATTCAAAATCTGTCGTAAGATCCGCATATTTTCCGGATTTATCAGATACTTTCAGAGTATATTTGCCTATCTCAGCGCCTTTTGTCTTATAGGTAAGTACCCCGTCTTTTACCTGAACATCCTCAAGACCTTCAACTGTATATTCTGCCTGATAATCACCAGGAAGTCCTTCTACAGTTACATTTACTTTACCACTTTCAACATCTGCATTCTCTGCTGCGATAGTTCCATTGAATTTAACCGGCACATACTGATCAGCATCAATCTCATAGATTCCATTATCTGTATAATATGTGATTTTATTGATCGTCTGACCCATCATCTTTTTATAATCTTTTGAGTCCAGCGTGTTTCCATGAGATGTTGTTACAAATCCGGTACTCCATGCCAGTTCTGTCTTTTTCCAGATATTTTCAAGATGACGAAGTCCGTAGTTGTCTCCTTCTTTTGTGCTGATCACAACTCCATATACTGTATTAACTGTTTTTGGGAGTCCATTTACATCTAATTCATAATCTCCATACTTTGTGTCTGTTGTGAAATCAATTGATGCATCACTCAACTTCTGTGCAGTTGCACCTTTCACTTCACTAAAGCTGAGTGAACCATCTGCATTTACTGTTGCTTCCTTATAATAGGAAGGAGTCTCACTTAAAATATAGTAAGAATAGCTTGCGCTCTCGAATAACGCAGCTTTTCCATTATATTCTGTTGTTGTCTCTTTTCCTTTCATATTCACTGTAATAGAAAGCTTGCTGTCATCTGTGATCTGTGTATAGTTTTTCAGTACTGATGCATCACTAATCTTAACCGGATATGTAATACCTGTAATATCTGTTCCATCATTGTTTACATGATAAGATCCAGCTGCAAGTGTTGATCTTGTTTTCGCTTTTGTAGCGGAGGATACACTGTCTGCTCCTGCTACCTGATCAGCTGCATAAAATTCAGAATATGGAATATTCATCAACACATACGTTTCTTTCGCAACTTCTGCCTTTTTCAATGCCTTCACTGCTGCATTCAGCTCGTCTGCTGCTGTGTCTACCGCGCTCTGAGATTCTTTTGCTGTCAGGGCAGCTTTGGCTGCTGTTAGCTTCGTCTGCATTGCACTCCAACTGTCTGCTGTGTAATCAGCTTCTTTCAGTGCTTCAGCGGCTGTGATTGCAGCTTCCAGTTTTGTTTTGTCAACTGTTACTGCTTCGTTTGCTGACTTGATTGCAGCAAGTGCAGCTTCTTTCACTGCCTTTGATGTACGTGTTGCACCACTAACAGAATCCCAACCATTAATTGTATCTTCTGTTGCAGCCTTTCCCACAAGCATTTTCTGGATTCCTTTCGATTTTGAAACAGCTTTTGCAAAATAGGAATCACTCTCCGCGTTATATCCTTCCCCTGGAGTCACAGTGATGGCTGAAAACTTGCCATCCTCCACCTTCAGGCTGACTTCAACGTCATACTCATTCCATTCGTCTTCATTTTCGTCATCCTCTGCAGTTCTTGCCACGTGGGCTGTCTTTGTATAAGTTCCATCCTTCGCAGTCTGACTTCCTGTTGCCGCAAAGATGGTTGACGGGCAAAGTCCTACTACCATAGACATTGCCACTGCCATGGACATTGCCTTTACTTTCATTTCTTTGTTTTTCATAGAAACCTCCTTTTTAACTAAAATAATTACATACAGATCCTGCCTGTCGCAGTTCTGCTTTCCTGCTTCCGCATGGAATATATTATCAAGTTAGCTTTTACTAACCTATAACCCCAAAAAATTTTTACATCTATACTGTCCTTACAGCTTCTTTCTTCACAACCGGTAAAATCTTTCCTGCGACAATTCCAATCACGAACCCTGTCACTGTTCCTGCCACAAGAAGAACCGGCAGATAATAAATCAGTTTCAGATTCTCCACCACTGCCATCGCAACAAGAATCTGTCCTATATTATGAAAGACGCCGCCAGTGATACTTACTCCTACAATGGAAATTCCATCCATCTTCTTTACAAGTACCATGGCAAGAAGGCTGACAACCGCCCCTGCCAGACTGTAAATAATCGACATTCCATTTCCAAAAAGAAATCCTGTCAGAAGCACACGCAGTACAGATACCGCCAGTACTTCCGGAATTTCCAGAAAATAGAGACCTGTTACAGTGACCAGATTAGCCACTCCAAGCTTCATCCCCGGCACTCCAAAATTAATTGGGATCAGGCTTTCCACATAACTAAAAATCATTGCCAGCGCAACAAGCATTGCCATATTCGCAAGTTTTTTATTTCTATTCATACATTCTCCTTTACAGTCGAACAATTGATTTATTTAGAAATTGTATCCGGTAGATGTTCCTTTTCATTTTGAGAATCATCAGAATTCTCAACCTCTTCTATTTCCACAACCAGCTTGTGAGGCAGACAGACAATTGTCTGTGACCGGTTATTGATCTTCCCCTGCTCTTCGCAATATCCATCCGGACAGTCAGCCTCTTCCATATAAGCTTTTCCATCCTCAATCCGGACACGGTTGTAAAAATCCCCTTCCTGCACTTCGATCACCTGATCTTCATCCAAAGAATATCTTCCGTAAACTTCTCCGTCCACCTTGATCACAACTTGTTTTTCCTGATTTTCTTTTTGTCCGCTTTCCTTTGCCTGTACATACTGCATCAGATTCATCACAAGAAACAGTACACATGCCGCAAAGAGGATTCCGCCTCCTAAAAACAGATCTTTTTTCTTCATCTATTACACTCCTGCCCAGATCATAATTACAAGTAACAGAATTGCCCGAAGAATCGTAAACCAAAATTCATTTCCCTTCAGACCTTTGATTCCTGTATGGATATGCTTCTTTGGACAAGTATCAATACATTTCTGGCATTGGAAACAATCTCCCTCGACTTTGAGTGATCCGTCTTCCGGGAGTCCGATCCCGGATGGACATTTCTTCGTGCATCCGCTGCAGCCTTTGATGCAATTTCTCTGTCGCGGTGCAATGCAAAGAACGGAAGCACCGGAAGTAATGAGAATACTGCTCCCATCGGACACAGATTCCGACAGAAAAATCTTTCTTCCAGACACATCCCCACAATAATAAGAAGTAGTAATATCACTCCCGGCAAATATCCCTGCAAGTGAAGATTTCCTGCATGCAGCATAGAAAAAACATCCCACGGGCTTGTCCCTTTTGCCTTTCCGTATACTCCCGCAAAACAAAGTACTGCGATTACGGTCAACACCAGATATTTCAAATAGCTTAACTTCTCTGTGATCTTTTCTGAAAGTAGCACCGGCTTTTTCTTTCTCTTCTTAAAGCACCAGAGATAAAATGCATGAATTCCATCTCCCAGACTTCCGAATGCACACGCGAATCCACAGAAGAATCTTCCGAAAAGAATCGTATACGCACAAAGAACTATAAGCACCGTTACAAAAGAGGTCAGCCCGATTGCCTCGCCTGCTCCTATCTGTGTGAAAATGTATTTCACGCCGGCAAATGCCGCTGTATACACAGATGGCAGAAACAGAAAATAGAGAATCTGAATCAAGGCACGAAGCCAAGTATGCAATTTTTTAATTTCTTTTGCTTTTAAATTATGTATATTCAACTTCTTCAAACTACTTTACCGCCTGTTCTAATGCCTGTTCTGCTGCATTTTTAATTCCTGTCGAACTGAACGTTGCGCCGCTGATCGTATCAACTTCTGCACTCTGCGCCTCTATGATCTTTGGAATGATATCTTCCGCCATTGCAAGATATGCACTGTCTTCCTTCTCGGCGGAAGTCACTTCTACCGCTTCGATCTTTCCATCTTTTACAGTAACTTCTACCGCAACCGTTCCGCCAAATCCATCCGCTTCTCCGGTATAGGTTCCATCCTTGTATCCTGCTCCATCTCCTGAATCACTCCCTGACTCAGAATCACTGCCGGCACCAGATGACTGTACCTCCAACTGTGCATTCAGTTTTGCGATTTCCTCATCCTTCGCACGGACATCCAACACTTCATTATATCCGAAAAGGACACCGACGATTGCCAGCAGACTAAACAGTCTTACGATAAACTCTTTCATCCTACTGCGCCTCCGTCTCTTCTGGTCTTAAAGCCATTTCCAGTGCCTTTTTGCATCCGTCAATAATCGCATTCGAAGAACAGGTTGCTCTGGATACCGTATCAATTTCTTCCGGCATTCCTTTGGTAATAATCTGGGAAACGACACCTTTTTTGCTTGAAGTTCCATTTGCCGCCTTCTTGATATAGCTGTCATTCGCTGCATCCCCATCTCCTGACACGTCAGTAATGGATACAATTTTGTCATTTCGTATTGTCACCTTCATAGAAAGCTGATACTCTGTAAAATCTTCATCCTCATCCGGCTTGCATGGTACACTCACCTCATAAGTTCCATCGATGTATTTTGTCTTCACTTCTTCCTCTTGATCTGACTTCTTTTTCTCAAGCTGTGCAACTGCAAGGTTCAGGTTCTCCACCGCTTTGTCTACCGTCTCCTGTTTCACCGAAGTCTGTCCTGCTGTTTCGAGCATTTCTTTTGCGTCCTGAAGACGAACCGCCAGTACAGACCAACTGGCTTCTGTATATTCTTCTTGCACCAGTGCTTCTGCTGTCTTGATTGCCTCTTCCAGCTGCGTTGTATCTGCCTTCTCCTCGATGGTTTCCCCATTTGTTACTTTTTCTGCCTGCTTTAATGCATTTTGGATTGCCCCGAGAATTCCTTTTGAACTGTAGGTTGCACCTGACACAGTATCGACTTCCGTACTCTGCGTCTTAAGTACATTTTTCACAACTCCCATTGCGCGCTGGAAGAATGCCTCATCGTCCGAAGTCTCTGTGATCAGAATTGCTTTGATTGATTTTTCCTGAATCACAACCGCCACCGAGACATCTCCGCTGTAGCCTTCTGCTGTTCCGTAATAAATTCCTTCTTTATACGGGAAGTTTCCTGTTGCGGCGGATGTGTCCTGATTCTGGTTTCCACTATTTCCTGCATTCCCAGCTTCTCCGGAAGTCGTTGTCCCACTTGTACTTACTGCCGCCTGACTCAGCGCATTCCGGACTGCCTGGATGATTCCGACTGAACTATAAGTTGCCCCCGACACAGTATCTACATTGGTACTCTGATTCTGTATGATCGTATTGATCAGAGCAGATGCCTTAGAAATGTATTCGCTTCCGTCCTGATTCTCCATAATCTGAATTGAAGTGATCTTTCCGCCACTGATCTCAACTTTTACTTTCAGTGTTCCGCCAAATCCGGTTCCTGTTCCGTAATAGGTTCCATCCTTATATGCTGATGGGTCTTCCACTGCCGCGACAGAAGTGGAACTTCCAGCTGCCGCGCCGCTACCAGACTGTGACTGACCTGTTGTTCCGCTGTCTTTCTCTCCGGTCAGTGCATTCTTCACCGCACTGATGATTCCCCGGGAACTATAGGTTGCACCGGATACCGTATCGACATCCAGGGTCTGACCTTTTATGATCTTGTCAATCACTGCCTGTGCACGTTTAAAAAATGCCGCATCATCCGAAGAACTCAGAATATCGATTGCAACAATCTGTTTATCTTTAATTTGGACGGCAACTGTGATACCTCCCGCATAACCTGTTCCGGTTCCTTTATAAACACCATCTGTCAGATCAAAAGAACCTTTTGCCACCTGTGCCTGCTCTTCTGACTTTGTAGTCTCTTCTTTTACAAAATCCGTTTGCTCCTGCGCTGCATAAACCGGTGGCTGATATCCACCCAGGGAGCCTGCTACACAGGATGCCACAACTGCTACCGAAAGTACCGGTGCAAATGGTTTCAGCTTCTTTCCTGTCTCTTTTAAATCCATTTTTGTCCTCCCATCTCTGATTTTGTCTTATACTCTCTATCGGATAATCTCAACCGTTCTCTCCGTTGAAAAATCATTTTCCAACCCTTCTGTTACATATAGCGTCCCGTTATCACTCATAAGGATTGCATCAAAATCATCCTTATGTTTTCTCCAGAAATCTGCCGCTTTCTCTTCTCCCATAATAAAAAGTGAAGTAGACAGTCCATCTGCCAGTGTTCCATCCTTACTTACAATTGTTACAGAGACAAGTCCACTTTCTGCCGGGTATCCAGTCTTTGGGTCAATGATATGATGATACGTCACACCATCTTGTTCAAAATATCTTTCGTATCCCCCCGAAGTAATAACTGCCTTGTCCTGAACACTCAGAATCCCCAGATAGTCTTCTGTATCATCCGGCTCTGCACTGCAATCTTCCATTTCGTTCCATCTGTCTTTGTTCCAAGTGCCTGCACATTTCCGCCAAGATTCACTAATCCGCTTGAGATTCCATTTTCTTTGTAAATGTCCATAATTCTGGATGATGTATATCCTTTTGCAATTCCTCCGAGATCAATTTTCATTCCTTCTGCGCCAAAAGAGATCTTTTTCGTTGCTTTGTCATAAGAAATGTTTCCCGCATCAGTAAGTAGAAGAAGTTGATCCAATGCCTCCTGTGAAGGAACCCGGAAATTCTGTGTCGGGAATCCCCATGCTTCCATCACCGGATAAATCGCAATGTCAAACGTACCATCTGTCTCCTGATAAAGTTCTAACGCACGTTCCACCAGATAGCCTGCATCTTCGGAAAGCTTTGCATTTCCATCTGCATTTAGTTTTGCAATCTCGCTGTCTGCATCTCCTGTCGATAAAAGTGCGTCCAGACGCTCAATCTCTACTTCCGCTGCATCAACGGCTACTTCTGCATTTTCTCCATATGCAGTCACTGTCATATAGGTATCCATAGCAAAAACATCCCTGGATGCTTCTTGTATATCATCCGACTGGTTCTGTGAACTTTCTGACGCTGTTTCGGATTTCTCTGCTGTCTTCTGTCCGCAGCCGACCAACAAAGCCGACACACAGAGACAGACTGCAAGTAAACAATTTATATATTTTAATTTCATGTAACCACTCCTAGTTATTTTCTACTAACTCGTGTTAGTTTAACTAACTTCGTAAGTATACAAGATGTCTTTTATCCAGTCAATTAGATTTTTATTATTTGAGAAGTTTTCTCATTTACAGTTTTTCTAAGCAAAAAAGAAAAAGAGAGACGAAAATCTCATCTCTCTTTCTGCTTCCACTTTATATTGCTTTTATCTTTTTCCAGACTTTTGTCTGTAATCGCTGAAATATTTTATCCTGTGACCCATACAGTACTTCATATCCGTTTGGAATTACAGAACTCGCCAACAGCATTCCCGGTTTTCTTCTTTTTGCCATTTTTCACCTTACTTTCTTGAGAAAATATGTTTCACAAAAACATAAATCATTATCACCACTGCCATCAGATATCCAAACGCACCAAGTGCCGGGATTCCCATAAACTTCGGTGTCATATCCGTTGTACAGATAATACTTGAACTAATCAGAAGTGCCATGACCCACAGACCCATAACAATATTTCTTACCAAGCGTCTCAAAAGAAATGCCAGATCCTTTGACACACGCAGATCAAGGTTCACCTTTGTCTGGCCTTTCATGAATTCATCCATTAAGTCCGTTGTCATGGATGGAATGTCAATCATCTTCCGCACAGATTTCAAAAGGCTTCTTCCTGTGCTCTTCAATTCCTTCTTAAAGTTAAAATTGTGAAGAAAATCCGCAGCTAGTCTTGCTTTGGCAATCTCCACCATATTGATATCCGGTGCGATATTGGCAAGTACACCTTCCATATGCGTAAGTCCTCTGGCAAGCATCGTCAGTCCATGTGGCATCATGATCTTATTTTCTTTCATAACTTCCATTAAGTCCGTCATGACCTCTGCCACATTAATCTTGCCCATATCGGTACTTCCGTATTTCAAAAGCAATCCTTCAATGTCTTCGTAAAGTTTTCTCTGCTCCGGTCGTTCTTTGAATTCGCCCAATCCGAGAACCGCCTTCAGGATCAGACCAACATCATTGAGTGCAACGCCTTCGATTGCAAGCGTGATCATCTCACGGTCATGCTCTGTCAGTCGTCCCATCATTCCCATGTCGATCCAGACAATCTTTCCATCACGGATCTTAACATTTCCGGAATGCGGATCAGCGTGGAAGAACCCGTCATCCATTACCTGCTTGATATAGTTATCTACAAGTTTGCTTCCGATTTCTTTCAGGTCATATCCATCTTCGAGCAGCTTATCCTTCTCATCAATCCCGCAACCATCAATATATTCCATCACCAGCACGTGAACGGTCGTATATTGCTGATACAGAACCGGTGTCTGAACGAAATTGACATCCTTGTTTCTTCTGGCAAATTCTTCGATGTTCGCTGCTTCTGTCAGGAAATTCATCTCATCTCTTGTCACTGACCAGAGTTCATCAAGCACAAGATCAAAATCAGCCATTCCTTTCAGACTGATCGGCGGCATCAGTTTGATCGCTTTACGGATAAACTCAATGTCCCGTGCCATCATTTCATAAATGCCTTTTCTCTGGATTTTAACGACGACCTCTTCTCCTGTCTTCAGAACTGCTCTATGTACTTGCGCAATTGATGCAGAACCAATTGGTGTCTCTTCAATCGAAGAAAATACTTTCTTCCAAGAACGTCCGTAAGACTCGTCGATTACTGCTACTGCCTCCTCGAAAGGCATCGGCCTTGCATCTGTACATAACTCCATCAATTCGTCACAATAGGCTTTCGGAAGAACATCGGAATGAAGTGCCATAATCTGTCCGATTTTTACAAATGTCGGACCGAGATCCTCCATGATCAAACGAAGTTTCTTCGGACTTAGTCCATGTGTGATATTGTGCTTGCGAAGCACCGAAACAATCTCTCTAAATCTTGAACCATTCGTTCCCTTTTCTTTCTCACTCATTCCTCAACAACTTCTACTTCTTCTGCTGTATCGTCTGCGTCCACTTCTTCTGCCTCCGAATCTACAGTTGACTCTTTCTCCTTGATCTGAGCCTTCAGTGCTTCTAACTGCTCCGGTGTCATCTTATCAAGAAGTTCACTCAATTCCTCCGGTGTAGTAACTTTTACCTTCACATTCACATTGTTCTTTACAGTCTGTTTCAGATTGTGCTTGAGTTCTTCATTCAGAACCTTTCCCTGCTCCACTGTAAGCTCACCCTTTTTTACCATATCATCAAGAACATCCTTTGACTTCTCAGCAGTTATAGCAACTGCTCCGATTCCAGCCAGTATTACCTTCTTTAAGTTGTCTGTTAATTTCTCCATAATGCCTGTCTCCTTCCGTAAGTGATCTGTTTCCAGATTCAAAACTATAATTAGATTTTACAACTTTCTCGTCATCTCGTCTAGTATTCGAATCCATTTTCTGTGCTTGTTTCACAATAATTTAATAAAGACTTTATAATTTTCAAGACTTTTTCACAAAGAAATGCTTAAAATGTTACATTTTCAACCTTTTGTAACTTTTCTTTTTTATTTGTGCTTGTTAAAATAAAGACATAGTACATCGGGAATACCTCTAAAGCTTCCCGAAAATCTGTTTTTAAAAAAGGAGATCGAAAATCATGGCAAACAGAATTATGTTAAATGAAACATCTTATCACGGCGCAGGCGCAATCAAAGAGATCGCTACAGAAGCAAAAGCAAGAGCCTTTAAGAAAGCTTTTGTATGTTCTGACCCTGATCTGATCAAATTCGGAGTTACAAAGAAAGTAACAGATATTCTTGATGAAAATGGACTTGCTTATGAGATTTATTCTGATATCAAAGCAAACCCAACAATCGAAAATGTACAGCACGGAGTAGAAGCATTCAAGAAAGCTGAAGCAGATTACATCGTTGCAATCGGTGGTGGTTCTTCTATGGATACTTCTAAAGCAATCGGTATCATCATCGCAAACCCGGAATTTGAAGATGTAAGAAGCCTTGAAGGTGTTGCACCGACAACAAAACCTTGTGTTCCGATCATCGCAGTTCCAACAACAGCCGGAACAGCTGCTGAGGTTACAATCAACTACGTTATCACAGACGTTGAGAGAAAGAGAAAATTCGTTTGTGTTGACCCACATGACATGCCGGTTATCGCAGTTGTTGACCCGGATATGATGTCCTCTATGCCAAAGGGACTTACAGCTTCCACAGGTATGGATGCCCTGACACATGCAATTGAAGGATATACAACAAAAGCTGCCTGGGAAATGACAGATATGTTCCATATCAAAGCAATCGAGATCATCGAAAAATCTTTAAGAAGCGCTGTTGAAAATGAAAAAGAAGGCCGTGAAGGAATGGCTCTTGGACAGTATATCGCAGGAATGGGATTCTCTAATGTAGGTCTTGGAATCGCTCATTCTATGGCTCATACACTCGGTGCTGTATACGATACTCCACACGGTGTTGCATGTGCTATGATGCTTCCAATCGTTATGGAATACAACGCTGACTGCACAGGTGAGAAATATCGTGAAATCGCAAGAGCAATGGGCGTTAAAGGTGTTGACGACATGTCTGTAGAAGAATACAGAAAAGCTGCTGTTGATGCCGTTCAGAAACTTTCTGTTGATGTTGGAATCCCGACAAAGCTAGAAGCTCTGAAAGAAGAAGATCTGCAGTTCCTCGCTGAGTCTGCTCATGCTGATGCTTGTGCACCTGGTAACCCGAAAGATGCAAGCGTAGAGGATCTGAAGGCACTCTTTAGAAAACTTATGTAAATTGATTTCTGGTACACGGGCGAAAATGCTGAAATGTGATAAGGTGTAACTCCTTCGAAGGGTGACGCATCGAATCTGGCTCAGGGTTACGTGTACTGATAATTCTAGGAAAAACTTAAGATTACTAAATACAAAGAAAGGTTTGGAAAACTCGCTGCCGCTCAGACAGCTTCCAAACCTTTCTTTAACGTAATCTTAAGTTTTTCAAGTATTATCAAGCACACTCCACATTCACCATCTTCGATGCATCACCTTTCTGCGGTGATTCACTTTATCCTCTCATTTCCGGATTTTCTGTGGGCTGAAATAGATTTACGGAACGCGCAACGATTTAGAAGGATTCGTATAAATTTTCTGTGGACAGAAATGAATCTTTCTGAATATGAACTACAGTAATCCTCTTTCTTTAAATACCTGACATAATTCTGCGGGCATGGATTCGGAGAGGAATCTAGCCAGGGTTTCAGGGGTGGCTTTGTGGTTTCCGAGAACCCACTGGACCGTCATGTAGATGGAGCCCTGGCAGTACATTTCTAACTGGAAGCGAATCTTGTCAGACATCTTTTTCCCTGTATTTCCTTCAATCCGATCGGTGTAGAATTTTGTGATCAGCTCGAAATCATGATCACGCAAACAGTTCTGGTCATCATTTTTAAATGCCGCACGAAAGAAAAGTGTTTCTTTCTGAATGTATTGGAATTTATTTACAAGGCTTTCATAGACTGTTTGTCCCTCTCCCATATGCTCAAAGGATTCAATCAGTATCTTATCAAAATACCAGTTGATCAGATCGTATTTATCCTGAAAATTCCGGTAAAAGGTCTGACGAGTCACTCCGCATTCTTCTGTGATCTCTTTCACAGTGATCTTCTCAACCGGTGCTTTTTTCATGCATTCTTTCATCGCCTCTGCCAGCCGATATTTTACTTTTTCTCCTGACTTGCTTATTTCTGCCATAATTTTTTCCTCTCCACTCCAAGCAATTCAAGTAATTCATTATGCGGATATTCTTCGTCTTCCTGATAAATATCCACATAGTTCATCGCCGCACCTCCGTCTACGAATGCCGGAAACAGAAATCCACATTGTGGTTCGCCCGGTTCGTATTCCCCACTCAACGGCAGATCACACACAAAATGTATTCATACATTCTTTCGGATTCTCCCTGACGTATATGATCCAATCCCTTCGCCGGAATGTCATATCTGTCATGAAAAACATAGATCGCATAATCCTCATCTGCCTGATAATGTTCTCCGACAATCTCATAAAAGGTCTCCATCAGAGCATCATTTTTCAGACCGCAGGCACGCATCCCCATTAGAAGTTTCCACATACTGTCCGGATTTCTCCGATCATCACAAAACTTATATTCCTTCAAGTTTTTATTCGTCTTTGCAAACGGTACTTTCTTCGCAAGGGCCAGATTTTTCTCCTGTTCTGCAGGATTTAAGTTTAGAAAACTGGTGTTAAATGTTCCATCTATAAATCCGTCTATATCCATATAGCTTCCGGCGATCCGAGTGATCGATGTCCGTTTTACTGTCATCCGTCTGGTCAGCGCTAGCATATCTTCTCGATTAATCATAGTTTTCCCCTCCGTACTGTTCACTTCGAATCTCTGCTTATGTAGACAATTTCTTTAAAAAGTCTTCTGTCGTATCCTCTCTGTCAATCCTCGAAGCATTAATGGTTCTACTCCACTACTTTTTTCTTCCTCTTTTTCCTCTGCCTGCATGATCACATCACGTACCTTCTGCATTCTCTCGTCAAGAGCTGAACTGATCTGTGCACAATCCATCATCTCTTCTGCAAGATACTTACTCTGTTCTTCCGGAATACTCTTCTTATAACGAAGCTTATGCTCCAGACTCGCCCAGAAATCCATCGCAATCGTGCGAAGCTGAACTTCAACTGTGATCATCTTTTTCCCTTCTTTCAGGAAAATCGGAGTTTTTACAATCAGGTGAAGACTTCTGTAACCACTCGGCTTTGGATTCGCAATATAGTCTTTTTTCTGAATCAGAATTACATCATCCTGGTCAAGAAAGCATTTTGCAAGCTTGTAAATATCATCCTGAAATGCACAGATCACGCGCACACCGGCAATATCCTGAATATTTTCTTCGATTGCATCAATCGTCAATGGAATATTTTTACGACGAATCTTCTTCAACAGACTCTCCATTGATTTCACACGAGTCTTAATGCTCTCGATCGGGTTGCGGTCATACTCCAGGGAATACTGTTCGCTCAGCACCTTGAATTTCGTCTCAACTTCCATGATCGCACACTGATAATAAGCCATCATTGTGTTGACCGGCTTTAAATTCTCCTGTACAAAGTCAATAAATTCATCTGAAAGAAGACTGTTTCTTACAAAGTCCTCTCTTCTTTTCTCGATTCGTTCTTCTAATTCTCGTCTACCCATTTGTTTCTTTCATCTCTCTTTTCTTGCTTTTATAAGATTGATCTAATCAGATACTTCCATTCTGCCAGATATTCTCTAAGCATATTATTCGGCAGATACAATGGATTCGAGCCTGCAGCAATCGCTTCCGCTGATTTCAGCCCCTGTCCTTTTGTGATCTGCATCGCCCGAAACATATGGAAATCATTTGTGATAATTCCAACACTTGCTCCGTCTCTGATATATTTCTTACTGTTTTTTATATTCTGCTCTGTTGTCTTTGATTCGTCTTCCAGAATCAGACGGTCTTTCTCAATTCCGGCTGCTTCCATATAATCAGCCATCGCCTGCGCTTCCGTACACGGCTCGTTATACCCCTGTCCACCTGACACAATACAGATTGTCTCCGGATTCTTCTCCAGATAATCGATTGCTGTGTTCAGTCGATGCTTCAGCACCTTACTCGGTCCATCTGCTCTCACCTGTGCACCAAGCACTATGATGTAGTCCAGATTTCCATCTGCCTTCGCATGCATCTGACTAATAATGCATCCTTCGATAATTACAAAGGAAACTACAAATATAAGCAGTATTCCCCTTAATATCCACAACATCCACATCGGAAGTCTTTCCCATCCATCCAGAAATGTAATCGCTGCGCATCCTCCAAGCAATGCAGCTAATACAAACCAGATCAGGAAGAATCCCGTCCCAGATCCATTTCCACTCATCCAGAACCCATAACAGGCAAATAGCACTGCAAATAAAATACATATTATAGTTACTGTCATTTTCCGCTTTGTTCTCACTTTCCACTCTCTCCAAGAATCAGTCGAAGCAGTGTCTTATCAAGCATGATTGTCCGGTTCCATGGGTTCAAAATGATACCTTCAATCTCATTCACCTGTACAGCGGACTGAAATAATGGTTCGATTGCTGTCAAAAAGGTAGACATCACACGATCAGAACCTTTCAGTTCTTCTTCAAAACTTGTAAATGCACTCCACCACTTCTTTCCATCAGCTGTCTTCACTGCCTGTATCTTCAGTTCTTCTGCAACAGAAGGCTCTACCGCAAGAATCAATTGTCCTTCTTCTTTCATTCGTCTGCGGATCACTGTCAACGTATGTGCTAAAAGTTCCTGAGACACTTCCTGCTGGAGCGCAGAAATTGCTTCCTCAATCTTCTCGTTTCCTTTCAGTCCTTCGTCTTTTGTATCGTTATTCTGTATCTTCATCCTCGCTGCTCCTTATAAATTCTTTATAGTTTAATAAGCATTAATATTCTAACACCAATATGCTCTAATCCCCCTTGTGACGGAGGCAGTAACACATCTCATGCTTTCATGTCTGATATCTTTTAAGTATATCATAAAAAAGAGAATAGTGTGATATTTTAAATTTGTTTCACACTATTCTCTCTTTTTTTACTTTTATTAATATGACTTTGGATTCTTCACATTTATCTAAGACACAAGCTCCTGCATCAGCTCATGCACACTCATCATCTGATTGATCCGTCCGACATTGCTTCCGCAGAATACAAGTCCATTTTCCACATCACCTTTTACGGCATCAATCAGTGCCTTCGTGATACAATACGGAACTTTTACCGGATTACATTTCGCTAAGCAATTATAACATTTCTTAATAGGCTCTTTTTCTTTCTCAACACGCTCGATCAATGCGTTGCGGATGGCTCTTCCCGGCATTCCTACCGGACTTTGAATAATCTGAACATCCTCTTCTTTTGCATTGATATAGGCCTGCTTATACGCCTCTGACGCATCACATTCTTCTGTCGCCACGAACCTGCTCGCAATCTGGACTCCATCTGCTCCAAGTTCCAATGCGTGATCAATATCTGCCCTGTCGAAGATTCCCCCAGCTACAATTACTGGAATCTTCTTCTCGTATCGCTTTTCATACTCTTCCTTACAGGCAATGATCTGACGGATCTCCTCATCATAATCCATCGTATCAATCTCATCTAACTGCTCTCTTGAGAATCCAAGATGACCTCCAGCTTTCGGTCCTTCTACAACAAGGAAATCTGCTGTTCTGTCATACTTATGCGCCCACATTTTCAAGATCAGCTGTGCTGCTCTCTTAGAAGAAACAATCGGTGCAATCTTCGTGCGACAAGTCTCACTGACCAACTCCGGCAGATTCATCGGAAGACCTGCACCGCTGATGATCACATCTGCGCCTGCTGCCACAGCCTCTTTCACATGCTCTGCATAATGTTTCAGCGCAACCATGATATTTACACCGACAAGACCATTTCCCTGCGCGATTTCTTTCGCTCTCTTGATATGCTTGTGGATTGCTCTATTGTTACATGCAGCCTGATCCTTCTCAAATCCTTCCTCATCATAACCGATCTGTGCTGTCGAAATAATTCCTACTCCGCCTTCTTTCGCTACTGCTCCTGCGAGAGAGCTTCTGCTGACTCCAACGCCCATACCACCCTGGATGATCGGGAGCTTCGCAGTCAGATCACCTATTTTCAATTGATTGTTTATACTCATTTTCAATTCTCCTGTATTTTATTTTGAATTTCAAACTATTTTAAGTATAAACTTTTTTATTGAAATGTCAAGGAATATTGATTCTACGGATTAATCCGCGGATTAAAAACCCCCGTTTTGATAGGCTCTTGCGATAACATATGATGGTTCATAAAATGCACTGCAATTATAATTATCTATCGTATCGCAGATTTCATTATTATATACGCGGATAATTCCATCTACATAATCTTCTTCCGGAACTAATGTATCAGAAATAAGACGCTGATATACTTTTCCCATTTCTAATGCTGTAGGTATTTTTTCTACCAATTCTTTATCAACTACTGTAATATCGAAATCACCTTCTACCAAACTATATTCCTCGATCCAATCATCCTCAACCTGCAAAGGATTCTCACAATGAAGCACATTTGCTACACTGATCAAATGCACTAGTGACTCCCTTCCAATTGCATTTACCACATATTTATTTCTCTGATGAATTCTTCGGGCAACACGTTCAATCATATAACAGATGAAATATAAATCATTTGTCTGTATTTCTTCATCTGGGAAGTACTTATTTGTCATAATGTTATGCTCCCTTCATAATGCAATGTTTGTAATGCTTCTTCCGTACAAAAAACTATCTGATGGGTAGGATATTTGAATTTAACCAAAGCCCAAAACGCTTCTTTCGAAATTTTATCTGCTGTATAATCCTCCACATAATCCCAAATCTGATCATCTGCCATAGGACCTTCTACAATATCATATGTGTGCATCTTTCCTCTTCGACAATTTACAACAAAATCAAGCCATTCTTCTGTCATTTCAGAAAAACAGAGAATCTTAAGTTCTGGATTTTTAAGATAACTATAATTATTTACGACAGATGCGCCTTTTTTTGTTAATGCCCAGCGTTTCGCTTGTTTTTCTATATTTGTACAATAAAAACCATATCCAAAATCCTTATAGTAACCATTAATAAGTATTTTGGGATTAGATACTTCTACATTACTCCCATGATAAATAATCGTGTTTTTCATTATGCTACCACCTCATTTTCTGCGGAATTATCGGCTCCGTTTTCGATTTCAAAATTCAATATATAAATTATAACAGAAATCTTACGCTAAAGGGATTTTTTCCAAAAAAACGCAAAAAGAGCAGGACGTATCCTCTTTGATGCACCTTGCTCTTTTTGTTTTTATTCCCCTGTTTTTGACTGGCTTTGTATTTTTGCAATTTTCGGATAACATTTCCTGCTCTATTCGTTGACTTGCTTCTTAATTTTGCAATTCTCGGGTAACATTTCTCGCTCCATTCTTGACTTGCTTTGCAGTTCTTCGCTTCTCGGGTAACGGTGTACCTCTCTCCATTGACTTGCTTTGCAGTTTTACGCTTCCCAGGTAATGATACGACATCCATTCGTTGACTTATTTTTCAGTTCTCTAATTCTCAGGTAATACTGCTCCCTATTTCCGTTGACTCAAATAGCATTTTAGTCAATCAAGTCATCAAACATCTCCAAGTGCTATCCCAAATAATATTTTTCTAATATAAAGTCATTCAAGAATGCCTCGCATTCTTGCTGCGAGGTGCGCGTAATTGCATGACATACTTCTACTGCACACCTCTGCAATCCTGCCTGAGGCTATATCAGCTCAATAACCATAGTAAGAATTTTCAGAATCTCCGTCAGCATAGCATCTTTCCATTCATATAAAATAATCGTAACTGTTCAGCGTCAGAGTCAACCTCCAAAATGCTACGCATTTCGTCGGTGTGGCGTATCCGCCAAATAACATCAACATAAATATTTTTCCGTCAATTTTTCCATTAATCTTGAATTTAACAGGCTTTGTTCCGTTCGAATGTCATTATTAACTGCTCGCCGGGGTAAATATTATTTAATTGATATAATTCTATTTTCCGTACTGCTGCTCTTGCATAATCTTGTTTATCCATCATTCCTTCATGTTCCCAATAAATTTCCTGATAAGTTTTCTTCGACAATAGTGTGAAATCTGGATATACGATACCATATCCTTTGAGATAGAGTGGCTTCTCATATTTATAAGGTATATTGTTTCGATAAAAATAATCAGCAAGTATTTTCTCAGACTTAGATCTGACTCTTTCTCCTTTTTCAGTCAAAATCAGTGGCGTACCTTCTTTGAATTCTTTTCCCTGATATTCTTCTTCATACCACATTTTAAGCAATTGATCCCATGTTGACTCTACTGGAGTTACTAATGCTTGCCTTTCTTTGTTCATTGATGTGTAGATTTTCTCTATTTCATCATCCGAATAATTTTTTGTTATTTTCTTTATTTGCTTAAGTCTTGCTTCTGCTTTTTTCACCACTGATTCATTATAATTCTTTTGTGCCAGAAGCCTTGCCAGTTCCATCTCCGCTTTTGGAATGTAAGTTTCATTATCTGCGCTCATATACTGATAATAACGTGGCTTGCTTTTATCGCATGAAATTCGAAGACGTCCTTCCGGCGCTGATTCCAGACCTGATCTTGCTTTATTTATAATAGTTTCTAAACGCTTTTGCTCCTGGACAAGCAAATGTCTTAATTCTTGCATACGTGTCTCCTTATTAGAAATTGATAGATTTGTTTTTAGAAAAATGTCATCAAATTTTCTTTGATTATTGAATTGTTTTTATTTTTAGATTTTGGGATTTTTAAATTGTTTCAATTGATTTTTATCTTTTCGATTTGTTACTGAATTAGTTCTGATTGCTTTGATTGCTTTGATTACTTTGATCTGTTTTTGATTTGCTTCAGTTGTTTTTGACTGTCTCAATCTGTTTTTTCGGTTATCTCAATCACTTGTAAAAGTTGCTCTACAATTAATTTTACGTGATTCTTTTGACTTGTTTTTATTTCTACGATTCTTAGGTAACGACACACTCTCCTTTCATTGACTCGCTTAGTGGTTTTGCAGTTCTCGGGTAACGTTACGCCCTCTCTCCATTGACTTATTTTTTCATTTCTTTAATTCTCAGGTAATGCTTTCCCCTGTTTCCATTGACCTAAATAGAATTATTGCCAATCAAGTCACCACACAACTTCCAAGTACTCCCCCAAATATCACTTTTCTAATATAAAGTCAAATTACTGACTAGATGCAAGTGTTTTTAATAGTGAGACTACTCCCCTGAATAACTCTTTTCCACTATATAGTCAAGTTCCTAACCAGGTTCAGGGCTTCTAGCAACGATGTTAGTATCTAACATAACATTTTTCCTGTACAAAGTCAACAGATTTGTAACACTCTTCCATAGTATTTGTAACAAGAAAATCCAAAATATTGGCACGTAATTTAAACAAGAAAATCTCCTCTCAAACCTTATGGGATCTAATTGAACCCAGTAGATATGAAGGGAGATTCTATTTTGCTATTTTGAGGAAAACGTTTCTACATCTACTATATTCATTGACTTATTTCGCATTTCTTCAACTCTCGGATAACTGCACGCCTTCTCTTCATTGACCCAAATAAAATTGTTGCTGTGCCTCTGTTTTCTAACAAATGGTAAATGAATATCTGATGTCTTCTTCCGCACTGATATGGTATTTATCTTCCACATCACTTCCCCAGCTGTCGATACCCCCGACTCCTCTTACTGCTCCGTATACACATAAAACAGTTCTTCTTGCTGGCGGTAATTCCTCATGATGCAGAGCATTTTCAATTTCAGATGCTGTATATGGAAGGCATGAAAAAGCAAATTCCTTGTCTTCCTTCTCAATACGAAGTGTCTGTGGTGACTGATCTGTTCTACTATTGTCAAGACTTGTATGTCTGCTGATTTCAAGCCACTCTGTATCCATTCTCATTCCACATTCCTGTGGGACAAGGTAAGGTGTCAGGCTCAAATCCGTCACTTCATAAACACCTTTTTGGGCACCTGCTTTTCGATCCGGATATGTCTCCCCGGACAATCCTTTATAGATATATTTATCTGCAAGTGTCGGCATGATAAAACGCATTCCAAATACCGGAAGCTCAGGCAGTCCTTTTACTCCATTATAATGTACATCTACCCATATTTTTCCGGATGCATTAACCGTATATGTCACAAGTACCGTTGTTGACGGATTGGATATTGTCTCATAAGTATATTTTACAATGATCTCATCAGCAAAAACATCTCCACCGAAGCTGTTATTGTCCGGTGCATATGGTTTCTGCACTTCTCCATCCATGATAACCTGTGTTCCTTACAGTCAATAAACATATCTGCTGAAAGCCAGCTTCCGCTTTTGATATGGAACTTGCTTCCTCTGTCGTTGTCTGTCAGCGCTCTCCAGAAAGTAGGTTTTGGGCAACGGTACAGCCACTCATATCCGTTTTTAACGATAGATTCCAGTCCGCCTTGTGCATAGGAAAAAATATAATCAAATCCTTCACCATGTACACCAAGTGTATAGTCACCATAGACCACTCTTAATTTATCTGTATAAGCCATAGTAATACCTCACTTCCTGCATTGCCGGTTTCTCTTTTCTGTCAGCAAATACGATTCCATTTGCTGAGAATTCATAGTCTGAAGGTTTATCGTCAAAGTCTCCGCCATAGCGTAAAACTTCTTTTCCTGTCACCGGATCTTTTACAAGAATTGCCTGATCGATAAAATCCCATATAAATCCACCCTGATACATATCATATTTATCAATCAGCTTCATATAAGATCCCAGACCTCCCATGGAATTACCCATGTCATGCATAAATTCACATAAAATATATGGTTTCTTCGGATTGTTATTCAAATACTCCTCTACATCCTCCGGCTTTGCATACATTCTTGTTTCCATGTCAGAAATCGTATCCTCATATGCCCTATTGTAATAAGAACTTTCATAATGAACTAATCTTCCATCTTCCTTTTCAGCAAAATAAACGTTCATTGCTTCAATGTCATCACCCGCATAAGATTCATTTCCTAAAGACCAGAATAAAACGGATGTATGGTTTTTAAATGTTTCAAAATTGTTTCTTGCACGATCAAGCACAGCCTCTTTCCACTGTGGGAATGATCCCGGCACATTGCAGGATGGTTCGATCGCCCCTAACTTCTGGAAGGATCCATGACTTTCCAGATTCGTTTCTGCCATCACGTAAATTCCTGCATTGTCACACATATAATACCACGGTATCTGATCCGGATAATGACAGGTGCGTACCGAATTAATATTATTTCTGAGCATACATGCGATATCTGCTCGCATATCTTCTAATCCAATGCATCTTCCTGTTTTTGGATTCCACTCATGACGGTTTACTCCTGTAATAACCAGGCGTTTTCCATTTAAATAAATAATCTTATCAATAATCTCAATTCTTCTGAAACCAATATCGTAAGGAATTACTTCTACTAAACTTCCATCTTCTGCTTTAAGTTCTACATACGCATGATATAAATAAGGATCATGATTATCCCACAGTCTAACAGTTTCTAAATCAATACAGATTGTACCCTCTAAGTGGTCATTTTCTTTCTTTAACTGCACGGATTTTTCTGCTAACAGATTTTCTTCCCTGTCTTTTAAAATAAAATCAGCAGTGATATTCTGAGCATCCGGTGCAGATACTTTCATGCTGACAGATACGCTTCCACTTACATTATCCTGATTCAACACAGGTTGAAACCATACATCATCCATATGTACATCCGGTATCGCTTTCAAAGTAACATTTCTAAAGATTCCAAAAAAGCGGAAAAAGTCCTGGTCCTCTAAAAATGCTGCTGTGCTCATCTTGTGAACCTGAACTGCCAACACATTTCCCGTTTCTTTTATATAAGGTGTCAGGTCAAACTCAGAAGGCGTAAAACTATCTTCTGCATAGCCTACGAACTGACCATTCAACCACAGATACATCGCCTCTTCTACACCTTCAAAACAAATATGGATTCTTTTCCCACACATGCTCTTATCCAGGTCAAAGTATTTGATGTAGGAACCTACCGGATTGTACTCTGCTTCTGAAAACATTCCTTTTTCTGCTCCGGTTGCCTCCATGCTGTAAGCTCCTCTGTGGTACTCTTTTCCTTCCCACGGATACATGGTGTTAATGTAGCGGATCTTATCATATCCAGCCAGTTCAATATGTCCCGGAACCATAATTTTATCGAATCCTGATGCATCAAATGTTTCCTCATAAAAATTAACTGGTCTGCTTTTTACATTTTTACTATAAGAAAACTCCCACTGCCCATTTAATGACTGAAATAATGGGTTTTCCTCTTTTTTCATGGCCGAATAATCCAAATAATAGGAATGATCACTGTGCGGAGCTAATTGATTCACCTTAAATACTTCCGGATTATCCAACCATTTCATATCAGCATTCATATTTTTCCTTCCTTTCCAAACAAATCCCAAAAAAAAGATTTTTGAGATTCGTTTCGTTAAAAATTTTTCTTGTTCTATTTTTAGTATACACCTACAAATGAGATTACAGGAGCAACTCTTGAATCTTCAATACGAATTTCAATTGCATCTGTTTCTACGCCCTGCAAATCGATGATCTTCTTATAACCAATTGTGGTAGCATCCACTATTTTCTCTTTTTTTCCATCTTCTGCCGCATACCATACAGAAAACTTCTCCACTCGCTGGCTGAAAGGAATTGCCTCTTTTAATACCAGATAAGATAATTTCTTTTTCTCTGTCCACTGCAGATGAATTGTCAATTCTCTGTCCCCGGCTTTATTTCTGAACACATTCTCATAATCATCTACTCTTAAAAGATCTGCATTTTTACCTTCCGCATCCTGTTCCGGAGTTGTTGTGATTTCAGCGATATCTGCCAGATTATCTTTAAAAGTGCTTCTTATAAAATCTCCAAGCATTTTTACATTATTAACATCTGTCTGATGAAGTCTTCCATTTTTCATCGGAGGAAGATTCAACAGAAGTGTTGTATTTCCACCAACTGAAGATAAATAAATCTCTTTCAGGTTTTCGAATGAACGAACCTGATCATCTTCTTCCTCATGATAGAACCAGCCCGGACGGATAGAAACATCTGTTTCTGCCGGATAATATGCTAATTTTTCTTCATTACGCAGGCATTCACGGCTTCCGAGATCTGCCTGTGTTTCATCTAACGGACGGTTTCTGAACTCTTCATTATCTTCCTGCTGGCTGAGCTGTGCTGTAATCGCCGGATCTGTCATATCTGCTGCAACGACACTCCACTCACTTGGACGTACCTGTCCAGCTTCGTTTCCACACCAGCGGATATCCGGACCTGAAATTGAGATCACAGCGTTTGGCTGGAGTTTACGCATCACTTCATAATACCTCTGCCAGTCATAAACCTGTTTCTTTCCATTGCTGCCTTCGCCACATGCTCCGTCAAGCCAGATTACAAATATGTCACCGTAATTTGTCAGAAGCTCTGTAAGCTGATTCACATAGTAGTCATCGTATTCTTTGCCTTTTCCATAAGATTCATTATTTCTGTCCCATGGTGAGAGATAGACTCCAAACTTCAGACCATATTCTTTACATGCCTCTGCTGTTTCACGAACGATATCACCTTTTCCGTTCTTATAAGGTGAATTTTTAATACTATGTTCTGTATACTTGCTTGGCCATAAGCAAAAGCCATCATGATGTTTACAAGTCAATATTAATCCCTTCATTCCACCTTCAGCAGCTGTCTTTGCCCACTGACGAGCATCTAGCTCTTCAGGATTGAAGATAGATTCCGGTTCATCGCCTAATCCCCACTCACTTCCTGTAAAAGTATTTACTGTAAAATGAATGAAGCAAAAATACTCCATATTCTGATAGGCAATCTGTCTTTTGCTTGGTGTAACTGAAATGAAACGTTCGTCCTCTTTCATACCCTTGTATTCCATTTTAACACTCCTCCAACTGTTTTCTAAGCTTTTTGTTCGCATCTTCTACATTCATTCTTGACATGATAAATGTAATGATCAATGACAATACCATCGGAATCCACAAATACATAACATGCAACATGTTCAGGCAGGATTCTGGCTGGATTGTTGCTTCTTTCACAAATCCACTTGCATCAAGTAACCATCCACAAAGAGCAACTCCGATTCCTCCTCCGATTTTTGTACCAAAGGAAGTACAAGAATACATTGTTCCGTCAATGTGTTTATGTTTTGTAAGGTATGTATATTCTGAACAGCTTGCAACTACAGCTCCCATATCCCCCTGCCATGGTGCCATTCCAAGTGCTGCAACCGCTGTGAATGCAAGCATAAGTGGAACGCTGCCCATATAACCGGCAAAAATCACTCCGACACGTCCTGCTGTTCCGAGAATATAACCAGAAAGATTCATTCTATATAAACCTTTCATCTTTTCTACCAGCATAGGTGTGATACACATTGCAATGATGACAGGAATATTGATTGCCCATGAAAATACAGAATATAAATCTTCATTTTTCAGTATGTAAATCATGTAATAAATTCCCATATTTAACATAGCTGAATAAATCTGCTGACAAATATAAGTAGCACAGATCATAAGATAATATTTGTTGGAAAATAAAAGTTTTGCTGCCTCTACCAGACCATACTTTTCTTCTGTATGATCTTTACCTGCTTTTAATTCTTCTTCCGGAAGCTCCTTGATTGAAAATACGGAAATTGTATTTACGATCAATCCAATGATAGCATATACTACAGCAACCGTTCTCCAGGCAGTTGCTCCACCGCCTGCTGCTCTTACAAACTGAACTGTAACAGATTGAATCAGTAAGCTTGTTGAAAATGCAAAGATAAAACGCCATGATCCCATCTCTACACGTTCTCTGCTGTTTTTTGTACAAAATGTAACCAATGATGCATATGCAATATTATTTGCAGTAAAGAATACTGCATTTAACAGTGTATATGCAACAAAGAACCATGCGTACTGAGCTGTTGTTCCAAGACTATCCGGTATTGCAAAGTTTGCTACAAGTGTTACCGCACAACCTATATACGCATAGAGCATCCACGGTCTTGCTTTTCCCAGTTTGCTTTTTGTTTTGTCAATCATAGTTCCAAAGAACATGTCGCTGATTCCGTCAAATAACTTTGATACCATGATCAACGTTCCGATAATACCCGGATTTAAACCTACTGTATTTGTCAAATACAGCATTACGAATGATGACAAGAATGCATACACAACATTTCCTGCCAGATCTCCCGAACCATAACCTACCTTGTTATACCATTTAAGGTATTTTTTCTCTTCCATAATCGTACATTTGCTCCCTTCTTCCACCCCAGTGGATACCTATAACTAAATTTGTCCCATTTGTAGATTTTATCATTTGGTTTATCTACAGCACTGTTTCATTATATTCTGGTTTTTTACAAAAAGACATAAACTGAATTATACGATATATACACAAAATGCCACACTTTTTTCAGTTGTTCTGTTCTTTCTTTGTATCTTTTGTAATTATTCACAATTTTCCACTTCCAATTTTGTGCATATTTACAGCAACTATATTTTTTCATGAATCTGTATGACAGAATATGTCTAAAGTGATATACTGTAGATTAATCAAGATCTGAATATTTCCGATCCATTTAGAAATGAAAGGTGATTTCACATGTATATTAATTCTGCTTACTGGCATAAAAATCGCAGAGATTTTAAAGATAAAAAATCTCCGCTTTTTGTTGGAAGCTGCGGCACATATCGTCTGAAAACCGTCGAAAAGTTACCAACACACCGTCCTCGGGGAAGATTAGATTTCCAACTTATTTATATTGCCTCAGGAAAAGGAGAATTTTATTTTCATGGTAAGAAAGAAATTGTAAATGCCGGAAATATGGTGATCTACCGCCCCAAAGAAGAGCAACGCTACTACTATTATGGTGTAGACCAAACTGAAGTTTACTGGGTTCATTTTACTGGGAATAATGTAACGAATATTTTGAGACAGCATGGTATTTCTGATGATACGCATATAATTTATACCGGTACTTCTCTTGAATATAAACGAATTTTTACATCTATTATAAATGAATTACGTTTTTGCAAAAGTGAGTACGAAGAACTTTGTGTTTATTATTTAATGGAGCTCTTAATTCTGACGCACCGGCTTTCCAGTGAAAAGCCACGAAAAAGCAATTTACTGACAATGCAGGAAATGGAACAGGCTGTCCAGTATTTTTCACAAAATTACAATTCACCAATAAACATTGATGAATATGCACATTCCCATAATTTCAGTATCAGTTGGTTTATCCAAAGTTTTAAACAATATACGGGCACTACTCCTACCCAGTACCTTTTATTCTTGCGGATCTCTAATGCAAAAAATTTATTGGAAAATACTTCTTTTAATATATCGGAAATTTCTCGAGCGATCGGATATGAAAACCCACTATATTTTAGCCGTATTTTCAAGAAACAAAGCGGGCTTTCCCCGTCTGAATATAGAAAAAAATATCAAATAATAATGTGAAACTAAATCGCTTTCTAAAAAAGAACCCAGAATTGTTATTCAAAACAATTGTCGGTTCTTTTTTCTGTATAGATTTCCTGTTTTTGCAGTTCTCAGGCAACAATATCCTCTCTCTTCGTTGACTTGAACACTCTCACCATGCTTTAACAATGGAATATAATTCCCTTTCTGCTTTAAAATCAAAGAATCCTTTCGATTCTGCATATTTTTTCATGACAGTCTCCTTCTATTTTTTTAAAGGTTTAATTTCCGTGACACCACCTAAAGAAGCAGGTGCTGTATCCTCTACAGCACCATTGTACGTCACTATAACCAATATTAATCGAATCATTTATTGTAACTTTTAAATCATCTAAATAATCATTGATTTCATCATCAGACACAGAATATCCCACTGCAATAGCTCTTTGATAAGTTGCATCGCGTTGTAACATATATTCTACTGCCTTATCTTCAGCGTCTGACTGTTCATACCCTGCTAAAATGTAAAATTCAGTAGCTTGTTCAATATCCTTTGTAGTAATAACACCACCGGATTTACCTCTTGCGTAAATAGACTCATCTGTTTTATCTCGATAGGGATCCAATAATTGTCCGGCTTTCTTCATCAAATCAATATTAGACTCTTTTTCATTTATCACATAGATATTCTCGACTTTAAGTGGTCGAACGTCTGCATTATATGGGAAATAGTAAAATATAATTTTTTTACCTTCCTTTAGATTTTCTAATTCATAACCACAATTTCTACAATCTAACTGCAGTGTATCGACATTTTTAAAATCCTCATCTTGTTCATTCAATTTATCCAAACGAACAACTATATTGTTATTCTCTATAGATTCTACAGTCCCGCTTCTGTTAAGATGGTATACCCCCGAAGAATACATTGTGTCATTTCTTTTTTTCAGTCCTAATAACACCAAAAGCACACCTAAAATGCATAAGACATATATTATTTTTTTCTTCATTAAGTTTCTCCTCACTCCATTGACTTGCTGTGCATTTTTGCTGTTTTCGGGGAACAGTTCCGGCATTCTTTGACTTGTTCCTCATTTATAAATATAACACAATTTTTTCAGGATATGAAGAAAATGTCAGCCAGAAACTTCTCTTCTCTACATTCTTCCAATCTTTTTTATGAAACCATATGGAACAGATTTCGTACGGATAAATAACTACCTTTTCCTCTCCGGGTTCTAATTTTTCTACCATAGAACTGTAATGTTCTGAATTTCCCATTAGAAGTTCCCGAGAAATTGCTGTTCCAACGCCTGTTGTTTCTAACGACAGATAAGTGATTGGCACTTCTTTTTCTTCCTCCGTTGTGTTCTTCAGACATACATTCACTTCTATAATTTTTGTATCATAATTCACTTTACTCGTATCTATCCCACTATTCTCATAAATTGCTGCCTGTTCTTCTGTGGACAGCCATTTTACTCCACTCGCTGAGATTTTAACTCCATCCAGAAATTCAAGAGATTCTCCCTTTTCTGCTGTCTCAACTTTTCTTGCCGGATATTTTTGATTTATATTTCGATACCCGGCTATAAATCCACCAAATAATACAATTGCCGTCATAATGATGATGATCTTTTTTCTCATACACTCACCTATACTGTCATATGCTCTTTTATTTGTCCCATATCCATTCTAAAAATTTCATCTGAAACCTTTTCTAAAGTCTCCGTTGTATGACAGGATATAAGAATTAATGCTCCTCGTTCCTTTTCTTCACTGACAATCTGCCATAATATTTCTTCGCTCTTTTCATCTAATGCATTCGAAGGTTCATCTAAGATAATCAGTTCTGGTTTTTCCATAATTGCAGCCGCAATCCCTAGTTTCTGTTTCATTCCAAGAGAATATTTCCGATATTTTTTGTACATTACATCCTGTAGCCCCACTCTCTTTATAACATCTTTCACCTCTGCCCCACTGATTTGTCCTTTAATTGACGCAAGCATCATTAGATTTTGAAATCCACTGTAAGAATCTAAAAAGCCTGGTTTTTCAATAAACACACCCACACTTGGTGGAAATGAAAACTCTTTTCCAAGAATTTTTCCATCAATCTTTACTTCCCCCACAGTTGGAAGTACTAATCCACAGATTACTCGCATAAGCATAGATTTTCCACAACCGTTTTTCCCTTGCAGTCCATAAACCTTTCCTTTTTCCATAGAAAGTGTAATTCCGCTGAGGACCTCATCTGCTCCAATTTTTTTACTGATATCTGTAAGTTCAAGATACATATTTCCCCTTCTTTCTTTAAAACAGATCTTTTCTTTTTAAAATTTGATATCCAATTACAGCCATAAAGAAAATAATTCCCACACTAACTGCTCCTTGTGTCAGAAATCCAACATCATCCATAGCAAACATCATCTGACGTATACACATAAAATAATTTCCTATTAAAAACGGATGGATCTGATATACACTGGAAATTAAAATAACAATAGAAACCAAAATTCCAGTTACTGCATTGATTGCTAATGATACAATATACTGAATATAAGTAAGTGCCAGCAATGCCACAAAAAATACAAGAACCATTGAAAAAATACGGAAATTATTTTTGTTGATTTCCAGTCCCAGATAATCCTTTAGTAACTCTAAATTTATCCCTTTTACAGCACTCTTCGTACAAAAAGAAAAAACAAGAAATGCTATTGCTGTCACCGCCAGATATCCCATACATTCCAGCAAAATTTTCAAATGACTTTCCATCCACCATTGTTTTCTGCTTTTCAGACGTAAGAGCATTTGCTGTTCGTATTTTTTTGAGAGCTGTCCTGTCAGTTTTCCGATCAGTAAAACAAAATAAATCAAATACAAGGACCAGTACGGTGGAATATTAAAAGTCTCTTTTCCTTCCGATTGTGTATAAGGAACTGTCCCCTGAAAAAAACAGATTACATAATCCCAAAAGTGAAGTTTCCACTCCTGTCCATTCACAGTATTATATTGTTGGATCAGATTACGAAAACCTACACACTGCACGAGAACCAGCAAAAATACAAAGCCATACTTTTTCCAGCTTTCTTTAAAAAATATTTTCAAGTCAACTTTCCACATGGCCTCATCTCCTATCTCCAGATATCTCTCCGCTCAATCATCTTTTCCCCTATCAGTTTCTCAATGAAGAAAACGACAATTCCAATCAGAATAATTCCTAACCACTTACCAGGCGTATTCCATGATGTCTGCCAGACTGCGAACAGGCTAAAATAAATCTTTCCATAGTGAAGTGCCTCTATTCCGATTGGAACCAAAAGAACAATCCAAATAAAAAACAGAGTCTTTGGATACCACAAAAAAATATCTACCATTACAAAAAGTAAGATCAGTTTTAAAACATACATCAACCAGATAACGACGGCCACGGATAAAAAATGGGACTTTACAACGTTTCCTGTCTGACCAAAATAAACACTTTCCATAGTATCCCAATTGATCAGATTTCTGCTAAAGATCCAGCCAGTAAATGTAGCCATTAGGATAATTATAAAAGAAATCCCAGCAGCATATACTAGACTCTCCTTCAGTTGTTGCTGAAACATTCTTTTTCTCGATTGATACCGTAAGATATATTGAATGTTCAGACTGTCCTGTTTGCATCTGATTACGAAAAAAAGTACAAACGGAAATATGGTCAATCCACTATAAAGTGCTCCCTGCTGTGCAATAACATAGTCTATCGTACTGGCCGAAAGATTATAAAACTGATACATCTTCTCCTGCTCGGACACTGTCCAAAAAGAACAAACTATCATCCAGATCAGTTCAGCTGTCAGAAGCCATCTATGTTTTATCAAAGAATCTCTCACATGATAAAATGTCTGTTTTGATTTAGAATACATCTTCCTTCGCCCCTTTTTTCATAAATACAAAGAACGTTACTGGAATTCCAATCCCCATTGAAACCACTGGAATCCACCATGCGACGATTCCATGTCCCGGCTGAACCCAATATACACTGGAATAGTCAATATGATTTGTAATTGTACAGATAACATGCAGAATCAGCTGTACAAAAAACGGAAAGATCAATACAACAATTTTATAATCTGACAAAAAACTTACAGACAAACAAACACAAGCCCAAATTCCTGCCATCAGAAATTGAAGTACCAGAAAAAACATTGTATATATCATAGGATGCGTAAAGAAAATCTTATAAAACAGCATCAACGGTGTAAGTATATTATCTCCCATTGTTGAAAGCGGTGCTAAGTTTGGCAGAAGAACCAAACTGCACATTAAATTGAAAATCAATGGAACAAGAACTGCAATTCCCCCACTCAGAAAAGCAGCAGCATATTTTGCTTTGAGATAATCTTCTCTCTTTGTTCTCATATAAATATTTTTTATTACTCCTTCTTTGCAGTCCTCAAAATAAGAAGTTCCAAATGGAAGGCTTGCAAGGATCGGAAGAATTAAGAAGAATATAAACCCTTCCAAATTCGACGGACTTCCAGCCATCCATGTTTCCACAGCACTATGTGGCGACAGAATTGGGAATTCGTTATAGAAATTCGTCAGATTAGCTCGATAGGCGGGGATTATTTCCCGGATTACATGTGCAATTCCAAGCACAGTTCCTATCAGCATGGATAATACCATCCCCTTTCCGCTCATTGCCCGTTTCATCTCTGTCTTAAAAATCTGTTTCATGCTTTTCCCTCTTTCTTAAATTATATTTTCAAAGGGAAGAGAAAGGGGATGCTATTTTGTTGGAAAGACCACCTTTACGTCATCAATTCAGTACAATATAGCGCCGGATATCGTAATCTGGATTATCAATGACAGCTCCGGTCGGATTAATTTCCAAATACATTGCTTCTGAGTCTAACAATGCATCATTTACAACAAAAATCATCGGCATTACTTTTTCTTCCTCTGGTGCAAAAGTTTCAGCATAATAATTATGATTCAATATTCGCGGTTTTTCCTCCCCCAAATAAGTTACTTCGCCTATATAGTCACTGTACTTTGATGGTGCCGAAAGAAACCTCAGTCGAATATAACCCCAGATAAGATCGTTTTCTATCGTTTTACTACTTTGATTTTTTACAGAAAGATTGACTACAACGTAAGAAAAATCATTTGTAATATTTCCTTGTTCATCTAACACTGCTCCCGGATAATCTGCAAGATTTTTCCCTTCCGGAAGTGCATACCCCGGATACTCCTTTCCTTTTGTCCATGATAAAACTGTGAAACTATAATAAGTGCTTTTTATCGTATTTCCTGTTGAAACTATATTTTTTTCATCGACTCCGAGTTTGTTTGCAAATTCTTTAGATACTTCATCTGGCTCCTCTTTTTGGGCTACCACATCAAGACTTTTTTTTTAATTCATTTTCTTTTTCTATATTCTCCTTACTTATGCTACCTGTTCCGCTTTGTAAGAAATTAACAGATAGTAACACGAGTATAATGACAAGAGAAACACCGCACAAGTTATTATTTTCTTCTTCACAAATATCTCCTTCCGTCATTCCTTCCCGACATAAACGACTCCCGTATGACACATTCTTTCACTTATTTCATAACAACCTCCTGTATCATTCAAATTTAAATATAAATTTTCAAGATCTTTTTCATTGACGATCCATGCCATATTGACTTGAACACTCTCACCAGGCTTTAACGATGGAATATAATTCTTTCCGTTACGATAGTCATCTTGTACACTGGAATAAGTCATTTCAGCTGTTTTGGCAACACTGTCACTTATATAATAATCATAATCCTCACCAGCTTCTGTACCAGGCATGTAAATAGTATACGTGCCATCATTCTGTTTCGAAAGAGCAATCAGCGTGCCTAGATAGAGCATATGATTGAGTTCTTCCTCTGATATATTTGTGTATGTGACAGTCAAAAACAGTAATTTCTGATCCATGTTTTCTTCTCTTACAACTGAATCCAGATTATTTACACCATCACCTTTTTTTATATATGATAAATGATTCTGTACCAATTTTCCGTTTGCATCAACTGCCGTCTTCCAGGCTTTCGGAATTTTATCACTGTCTAAAAGCTGTAAATTATCTGCGATCTGTACTTTATCTACACAAGCTGTCACCTTATCTGTAGTAATGTTATTTCCGTTATTATCTTCAGCATAAGAATCTAAATTAAAAGCTTCTCCAATTTGACGAACCGACAGCTGACCATTTGTTACATCTATTTTATCTGCATAGACTGTCGGTTCAATAATATCACTCCAGGCAGTCATGTCAGCAGTTTTGATCATTTCATCCTCTTCCGTAATCACAAGATTGTCAGCAAATTTATATGCTTCTTCTTTTGAAATTGTATTTCCAATATAGAGTATCAAAACACGATATTCTTCCGGACAGAGAAGATAAATTCTTTGATCAAATGAGTTTTCTCCATTTATTGTATTGTATTTGAGATAAATTCCATCATAGGATCCGAAAACATGATTTTCACTTTCTATAACATTTCTATCCAACAATGATTTATCCAGACTCTTCTCATCCATCAAAACAGTATCAACGGTTATCCCTGCTGTATCAAATGTATCTTTATAGCCTAACTTATACCCTTCGGCGATCCACTCCATTCCTTCTGGAATATAGTTTGATGTAACAGAGATTTCATGAATCTCTTCTGGAAGTTTTACGTCTTCAGAATTCTCATCTGATTTTATGGTGGTTAAAGTACCGTAGTTTCCCTGTTTTTCAAGGTACATATGATAAAACTTTGTTCCTGCATAAGCAACGGTTGATGTTGCAATAATGCACACAGCTGCCGCAGCCGCTACCCTGCTTATGCTTCGGTTAAACTTGCTTTTTCTCTGTATTGGCGTAATGTTTGATGAATTTACTTGTTTTTCTACTTCTTCTTGAATCATATCATGAACAAAGTCCGGAATATCAGGAAAGTCGTTTTTTAATTCATCTAATCTCATACAAAAATCTCCTCCAATTGAATCTTCTTTTTCAGCGTTTTCCGTGCCCTTACAAGTCTCTTTTGTACAGCACCTTCGGATATCTCAAGAATCTGAGCAATCTCTCTTATATTGAACTCCTCCATATAATAAAGAATCACTGGAATCCTCAGTTCTTCTTTCAGTTCGTTCACAGCTCTATATAATTCACTGTAATCCCGATTCTCTTTAGGTTGCTTCCTATTTTCTGCATATCCTTCATCCAAAGGTTCATTGACATTGATACGCCTTGCAATGTTATAACATTCATTGAACAATATCCGCATCAACCAGGTCTTTGCATAGCGATCTTTTTTTAGTGTATCTATTTTAGAAAATGCTTTCACAATCGATTCTTGTATTGCATCAGCACAATCCTGGTCATCTGACAAAATTGTTCTTGCTGTTGCATACAATTGTCGCTCTGATGAAAGAATCAATTCTCCAAGTGCCTCCTTCGTCAATTTGTTACCCCCTTTTTGCCAGCCAGCTTTTATTTACATAGATTAGACGGATTTAAAATGAAAATATCCCCTTAATTTTAAAAAAAATATTTTTTTTGCAATTTTCTTTATATTATCTCATAGATTGTACCTCTTTCGTGTAAAAGAAATTTCTTGGATAACATTTTCCCAATATAAAGTTAACAAAGAATGTGCCTCGGCACATTCTTGCGCCTGCGGCGTCGCTTGCGACACCTACCTTGTATGCTGCAGTGCGCATCCTAAGCGGAGCGTTTTTAATTATATTAGGAAAGGACTTTCCTTATATATTAAAAAATCTCCCCTCACACTGAATGGGATCTAATTGATTCCATCAGATATGAGGGAGATTCTATTTTTTATAATTCACTTGTCAGTGTACTTCCAAAGAAGCTTCTATGTATAATCTACTAACAACTATAATTAAGCGTTCTTCTTAGCAATTGCTGCCTGTGCTGCTGCAAGACGAGCGATCGGTACACGGAATGGTGAGCAAGATACATAGTCAAGTCCGATGCTGTCGCAGAACTCTACAGAGCTTGGATCTCCACCGTGCTCTCCACAGATACCTACATGCAGGCTTGGGTTAACCGGTTTTCCGAGTTCGATAGCCATCTTCATAAGCTTACCAACACCTGTCTGGTCGAGTTTAGCGAATGGATCGTTCTCGAAGATCTTAGCATCATAATAAGCATCGAGGAACTTACCAGCGTCATCACGGGAGAATCCGTATGTCATCTGTGTAAGGTCGTTTGTTCCGAAGCAGAAGAAGTCAGCTTCTTTTGCGATATCGTCAGCTGTAAGAGCAGCTCTTGGGATCTCGATCATTGTACCAACCTCGTACTCAAGGTCGCTTCCAGCTGCTGCGATCTCAGCGTCAGCTGTCTCTACAACGAATTTCTTAACGTATTTGAGCTCTTTGATATCTCCAACAAGTGGGATCATGATCTCTGGTTTAACGTTCCAATCCGGATGAGCTTTCTTTACATTGATTGCTGCACGGATAACAGCACTTGTCTGCATCTTAGCAATCTCTGGATATGTAACTGCAAGACGGCATCCACGGTGTCCCATCATTGGTTGAACTCGTGCAGGCTGTCGATAATAGCTTTGATCTGGTCAACTGTTTTGCCCTGAGCGTCAGCCAGTTTCTTGATGTCCTCTTCCTCTGTAGGAACGAACTCATGAAGCGGTGGGTCAAGGAAACGAATTGTAACCGGGTTACCTTCAAGAGCTTCATAAAGTTTCTCGAAGTCTCCCTGCTGCTCTGGAAGAATCTTAGCAAGTGCTGCTTCTCTTTCTTCAACTGTCTCTGCACAGATCATCTCACGGAATGCGTCGATTCTGTTGCCTTCGAAGACATATGCTCTGTACGGCAAAGTCCGATACCTTCTGCACCAAGCTCACGAGCTTTCTTAGCGTCAGCCGGTGTATCAGCGTTTGTACGAACTTTCATAGTTCTGTACTTGTCAGCCCATCCCATGATTCTTCCGAACTCACCAGCGATTGTAGCGTCTACAGTCGGGATGATTCCGTCATAGATAGCACCTGTGGATCCATCAAGTGAGATTGCATCTCCCTCGTGGAATTCTTTTCCACCAAGTGTGAATTTCTTATTAGCTTCGTCCATTGTGATGTCACCACAACCAGATACGCAGCATGTTCCCATTCCACGAGCAACTACAGCTGCGTGAGATGTCATACCACCACGAACTGTCAGGATACCCTGAGCAGACTTCATACCTGTGATATCTTCTGGTGATGTCTCAAGACGAACAAGGATAACTTTCTCTCCTCTTGCAGCCCACTCTACAGCGTCATCAGCTGTGAATACGACTTTACCACAAGCAGCTCCTGGAGATGCTCCAAGTGCTTTAGCCATTGGTGTAGCAGCTTTCAGTGCTGCAGCGTTGAACTGTGGGTGAAGCAGAGTATCGAGGTTACGAGGGTCGATCATTGCAACAGCCTCTTCCTCTGTTCTCATTCCTTCATCTACAAGATCACAAGCGATCTTAAGAGCAGCCTGAGCTGTTCTCTTACCATTACGTGTCTGAAGCATGTACAGTTTACCGTGCTCTACAGTGAACTCCATGTCCTGCATATCTCTGTAGTGTTTCTCCAAAGTGTTGCAAACTTCTTTGAACTGTGTAAATGCTTCTGGGAACTTCTGCTCCATCTCGGAAATGTGCATTGGTGTACGAACACCGGCAACAACGTCCTCGCCCTGAGCGTTTGTCAGGAACTCTCCGAACAGACCGTTCTCTCCTGTAGCTGGGTCACGTGTAAATGCAACACCTGTACCACAGTCATCTCCCATGTTACCAAATGCCATCATCTGAACGTTAACAGCTGTTCCCCATGAATAAGGGATGTCATTGTCACGGCGGTATACGTTAGCTCTCGGGTTATCCCATGAACGGAATACAGCCTTAACAGCTTCCATAAGCTGAACCTTAGGATCTGTAGGGAAGTCCTCACCGATCTTCTCTTTGTACTCAGCTTTGAACTGCTCTGCAAGTTTCTTAAGATCATCAGCGTCAAGCTCTACGTCAAGTTTAACACCCTTCTCTTCTTTCATCTTGTCAATCAGTCTTCGAAGTATTTCTTACCAACTTCCATAACTACATCAGAGAACATCTGGATGAATCTTCTGTAGCAGTCCCAAGCCCAACGTGGGTTGCCTGAAGCATTTGCCAGTGTTTCAACAACCTCTTCGTTAAGTCCAAGGTTAAGAATTGTATCCATCATACCAGGCATAGAAGCTCTAGCTCCTGAACGTACGGAAACGAGAAGCGGGTTCTCTTTATCTCCGAATTTCTTACCTGTAATTCCTTCCATCTTATCGATAGCTTCCATGATCTGAGCCATAATCTCATCGTTGATCTGTCTGCCATCCTCATAATACTGTGTACAAGCCTCTGTTGTTACTGTGAATCCCTGTGGTACAGGAAGACCCAGATTTGTCATCTCTGCCAGGTTTGCGCCTTTTCCACCGAGAAGGTTTCTCATATCTGCGTTACCTTCAGTGAACATATAAACCCATTTTGCCATGATCAATGACCTCCTAAAATAATTTTTACAAATAAAATAATTTTATTTCGCATATAATATTTTAATGGTTTTATACTTATGAGTCAAGTCTTTTGTCCGTAATTATATACAATTTTTACAAATACTTTTTGTATACTTTTCATACGGGTTAACCTATTCTTCAGGATTTGTAAACACATTGTCTATTATGCTGTCATTTTGCATATTTGCATAAATCCTCATACAATGTACAACATGCACAAAAAAATAGTTGTCCAAGCTTTATAAGAACTTGGAAACAACTATTTTTGTGATTAATATACAATTTTCGGCATTTATCTCATTTCTTCAATAAATGCTTTATACCCCTTATAAGCTTCATATACATCTGCCTTGCTTGTCACTTCCCACGGTGCATGCATACTCAACACTGCGACACCGCTGTCGATGACTTCCATGCCATAATTTGCCATAATATAAGCAATTGTTCCACCACCGCCGGCGTCAACCTTTCCAAGTTCAGCAAACTGGTATGCAACGCTCTGTGCATCCATTGCATTTCTGATCTTCGCAAGATATTCTGCGTTCGCGTCATTGGAACCGCTCTTTCCACGGGCACCCGTAAATTTATTAAATACGAGTCCTTTTCCAAAGAATGCAGAACTGCGTTTTTCAAACACTTCAGCATACATCGGATCGTAAGCTGCACTCACATCAGAAGAAAGCATTCTGGAGTTCATCAGTGCTCTTCTGACTTTCAGGTCATACTCCCCTTCTGTCAAAGCTAGAAGTTCTGCAACTGTATTTTCAAAGAAGCGGGAATGCATTCCTGTTGCACCGACACTTCCGATTTCTTCTTTATCTACGAGAATGCAGCATGCTGTATGCTCTACTTCTTTCACATCGAGCATTGCAAAAAGGGATGTGAATGCACACACACGGTCATCTTGTCCGTAAGCAAGCACCATACTGCGATCCAATCCACAGTCACGAGCCTTTCCTGCCGGAACAATTTCAAGCTCTGCTGAGAGAAAATCTTCTTCTTCCATGTCATAATATTGCTTCAAAAGATTGATTACATTTGCTTTTACAGCCTCTTTTTCTTTCTCTTCTAATGTCTCATCCTGCTCAATCGGACGGCTTCCGATCAGAAGGTCAAGTTTTTCTCCTTCTACAACCGTTGCAGCCTTTTTCTCCATCTGTTTCGACGCGAGATGAATCAGCAGATCCGTGATAACAAAGACCGGATCATCCTCTTTTTCACCGATACTTACCTGAACTGTTGTGCCATCTTTCTTTGCAATCACTCCATGAAGGGCAAGTGGAAGTGTCACCCACTGATATTTCTTGATTCCACCATAATAATGTGTATCAAGATAAGCAAACTCCTCATTTTCATACAAAGGATTCTGCTTTACGTCAATACGCGGAGAATCAATGTGAGCTCCAAGAATATTCATACCTTCTGTCAGCGGTTTTGTACCCATATGGAACAGCGCAATCGTCTTGTTCATACACACGGCATACAGTTTATCTCCGGCTTTCACCTCTCCACCGTTTTTAATGATATCTCTGATATCCTTATATCCCTCTGCTTTTGCCTTTTCAACTGCCAATGTAACACACTCGCGCTCTGTCTTGCCGGCATCAAGGCAGTTCTTGTATTCTGTATTCACCTGTTCTAATCTGTCCAGCTCTTCCTTACTGTAAGTTGTCCATGCATTTTTTCTGTCCATGTCATTCTCCTCCTGTTCTATCGTTACTGTTCACACGATGTGCGACCAGCAACGCATCTCGCCATTTTAAATCGCCTTTGGCGATGGGGCGAGATGCATTCAAATCAAAACACGCATCCTCGTGCAATCAGCGGAGTGATTGACACGGGAGTGAACAGTAACAATCTATCTTCTATGCTATTTCAAAAACTCTATAAAGAAACAGCCCAAACTGAATCCACAAGCTTACCTGTGAACTACAGTCCGGGCTTTTCTTATTTATCTTACCACTCGAATTTCTTCTCGAAGTATGCTTTCAGATCTTCAATCTTAACTCTTTCCTGTTCCATTGTATCACGGTCACGTACTGTAACAGCTCCGTCTTCCTCGGAATCGAAGTCATATGTTACGCAGAACGGAGTACCGATCTCGTCCTGACGACGGTAACGTTTTCCGATATTTCCACGATCATCGAACTCACAGTTGTAATACTTAGATAACTCTGCAAATACTTTCTCTGCACCTTCGTTCAGTTTCTTGGAAAGTGGGAGCACACCGATCTTAACCGGAGCCAGTGCCGGATGGAAATGAAGTACAGTTCTCATATCCGGTTTCTCTTCTGTTCCGATATTCTCCTCATCATATGCACTGCAAAGGAATGCAAGTACAACACGGTCAGCACCAAGTGATGGTCGATAACGTATGGAATGTATTTCTCCTTTGTCTCATCATCAAAGTATGTCATATCCTGTCCGGATACATTCTGATGCTGAGTCAGGTCATAATCTGTACGGTCAGCGATTCCCCACAGCTCACCCCATCCGAATGGGAAAAGGAACTCAACGTCTGTAGTAGCCTTACTGTAGAAGGAAAGCTCTTCCTGATCATGGTCACGGTAACGTACTTCCTCATCTTTCAGTCCAAGAGATGACAGCCAGTTCAGGCAGAAGCTCTTCCAGTAATCAAACCACTCAAGGTCTGTGTCCGGTTTGCAGAAGAACTCAAGCTCCATCTGCTCGAACTCTCTTGTACGGAATGTAAAGTTCCCCGGTGTGATCTCGTTACGGAAAGATTTACCAATCTGTCCGATACCGAATGGAAGTTTCTTTCTGGATGTACGCTGTACATTCTTGAAGTTTACAAAGATACCCTGTGCTGTCTCAGGACGAAGGTATACTGTGTTCTTCGCATCCTCTGTAACACCCTGGAATGTCTTGAACATCAGGTTGAACTGACGGATATCTGTAAAATCATGCTTTCCACAAGTCGGACATGGAATGTTATTATCCTCGATAAATGCTGCCATCTGCTCCTGTGTCCATCCGTCTACAGAGCTCTCAAGCTCGATTCCATTCTCTGCTGCATAATCTTCAATAATCTTATCTGCACGGAAACGCTCATGACACTGCTTACAGTCCATCAGCGGATCACTGAATCCTCCGAGATGTCCGGAAGCAATCCATGTCTGTGGGTTCATAAGGATTGCACAGTCAACTCCAACATTGTATGGATTCTCCTGAATGAACTTCTTCCACCATGCTCTCTTCACATTATTCTTAAGTTCAACACCAAGATTACCATAATCCCATGTGTTGGCAAGTCCGCCGTAGATCTCAGAACCCGGATATACGAATCCTCTTGACTTTGCAAGTGCTACGATCTTGTCCATTGTCTTTTCAACCATTGTATGTTCCTCACATTCTTTTTTATCATTTACATTATTCACATAACTTATGCACTCCGGTTGATCTTTTCACAGAAGTTATTCACATCTTCCTTTAAAGATATTCCCCTTTGTACATCAATGTTTCCTATTATAACGACTAATGCCTTATTTTTCAAGTTGTTTTAGGTACTTCTCTTTATGTTTCCGCTTATATTCATACATAACTTCATCTGCTCTTTGCAGAATCTCATCTGTAGAAACAATATCATGTCTTTCAGGGAGTCCTATAATACCATAACTGAAGCTCTTCGGATAATCACCAGCACCTTCCCGACGAAACGCTTCATGTATATTTCTAAACTTTTCCTGCATGGTCTCTTGAGAGCAGTTCAAAAGCACAACACAGAACTCATCACCGCCAAGACGCACGAACAGATCTCCCGGCCGGATATTTTCCTTCACCGTCTCAACAAAATACAGCAGGTAACGATCCCCTTCCTGATGCCCGAAATGATCATTCACATATTTCAAATGATCAAGATCACAATAACAAAAGACAATCTTCTTTCCTGTAGCAAGCATCGTCTCCGCCCGTTCATGGAACAGATGACGATTTCCAATCCCTGTAAGTTTGTCTCTGTAAGCCTCTTCTTCAAGTTCCTCTTCTCGTTCTTTCAACTGCTTTGTCATTGTATTAAATGCTTCTGAAAATTCTCCCAGATAAGAAACACTCTGAGAATAATCCCCTTTCGCCACCTGCTTTGCCTGCCAGGTGAGATGGTTCAGATTCGCATGGATATTCTTCAGATTCTCACAGAGGAAATTATCTCGCCCCGGTGCTTCAATTGACAGATTTCCCTTTGAAATCTCCGCCGAATAATGCTTCATTTCTTTCACCGCTTTATCCAGATATTGAAGTCCCATTCCAAGTTTCCAAAAAGGTGGATCCAGCTGTTCAAGATCCAACTCTGCATTCTCGGAATCATATATAATATCCCTCAGATATTCAAATAATATCTCACAGTTTTTCTCTTCCATAACTCTAAACGTCACCTTCTCTTACATCTGCCTGGAAACGGCAGACACGGCCTCCTGTTGCCCAGCAGTCCGTTTCCACTGCTACATATTCCTTTCCAGAGTATAAAGATAAAATTCCGGAAATAAATCCTTCATCATAATTGCAGACAGTCTCACCAAGCACCGGAAGCCCCGAACAGTCCGCATCTTCCGAGACGGTCAGAATGATCTGCCGCTCTCCTCGTCTACTGATTCAATACGGAGTACTCCAATCTTCATTTCTGCCATCTTCTTCTGGAGTTCACCCACAAACTGATCCAGCGGCTGATTCAGATTCAGCATCTTACGTGCAAAAAATTCTCCCGCTTTCCTTCCCGCATTCCGGAAAATCTCAACCTGTTCTGCTCTTCCGTAACGTACCGCAAGCTCGTCTTTTATAGAATATTCCAATAACCGATATACAATCACAGGGAGTTCTCCTCCAAGATTCCCCCTGCTGTTCTCATCGTATTCAAGGTAGTCTTCGAAAGAAATCGGTTTCTTTTCCTTTATAAAAATGTTCTCGTCCATCATTTTTCTCTTTTCTTTCCTCTGCTACTATTACATTTACAACAAAATACACTCGTTTCACACTGTCATGTAACAGGTGATATAACCGTAGTATAACATGATTTTTTTCATGATTCAACAATTGCACAATGTCTTAAATGTTGTTGAGAATTTTTAAATAATACCCCAAATATCACAGCAATGTCTGCAGTATCTCCAGAGACTTGAACTCCTTATCTACATACATCTTCATCAACCGTCCCATCACGCGTCCAAACTTCTCCAGCACTTCCGGCTTCACGTTAAATGTATATAATTTCTCAATTGTACTGGATTCAATATACTGCATCGTATACAGCGTAGAACCGTCAAGAAACATTCCGTCTCTCACTTCTCCGTCACACTCATTACACACAAGTCCGCCCTTCGCCGCGCTGAACACTGCCGGCCTCGTCCGGTCGCCACACTGTACACACTGGAACACCTGCGGTCCTTGTCCGTTGATTGTCAGCACTTTCAACTCGAAAATGTAACGGATCAACTGATTCGGAAGATGTGGATTTGTCAGCGCACGCATCGTCTGATAAAGTAACTTCAAAAGTTCCCGCTCATCATTCCGTTCCCTCGCATAGTAATTCGCAACCTCAAGGAAATAAAGCCATAATATGCGCCTACCACATCTGCTCTCAATTCCGAAAATAATTGGATACATTTACAGACTGAATTGTGTAGGAAGAACGACCTTCATACATCGTGAATTCACCGAAAGTAAATGGATTTACCGCTCCCACCAATGGACTGTTCGGTCTTCTTGATCCCTTTGCAAAGGCTGAGATCTTCCCCTGTTCTTTTGTAAGTATGACAACTCTGCGGTCGTACTCGCCCACCGGTGCGACAGAAAGCACCATTCCTGTCAAAACGATCTGATTCACGATGAAATTCACCTTCTTTCTGCTATATTTGTAAAGATGTTGGAGACAAAACCCACAACTACGATGCCTGCGGATGCTTCGTGCAACGCATTTCCAATATCTTCTAATATATCCGATTTCGCGTGTAAATACAAGGAGATGTTCTAGGGGGGATTTTTTTTTGGATATGAGTTTTCCTTGATTCCCTGAATCTGCTTTTCAATTATTCCCATATCATATTCTTCAGCGTATTAGCGACTTACGTCGCTAGATATGCTAAAAAGCGGCAGCCACCAACCTTCGGTCAGCAGCTGCCGCTCTCATCATACTTTTTATTCTTTATCTTCAAAGGCTTCTTTCATCTTATCCATGAATCCTTTTTTCTTGCCCTTTTTCTCTGATTTCTCAGATTTTGTAGCAAGGTCATCATGCTGATGAAGTGTATTTCCACTGAGCTCATCGAATTTTCTCAGAGCCTCTTTCGCCTCTGCACTTAATCTCTCCGGTGTCTGGATCACTAATGTTACATAATGATCTCCTCTTACCTGAGTATTTCTAAGGGATGGAACTCCCTTTCCTTTCAGACGTACTTTTGTATCTGTCTTTGTTCCCGGTTTTACTGTGTAGAGAACGTCTCCGTCTACAGTTGGAATCTTCACATCGCCACCGAGTGTAGCCACTGCGAAGGAAATCGCAACGGTTGAGAAGATATGCATATCCTGTCTCTGGAAGATTGGATGTCTGGATACGTTAACCTCAACGAGGAGATCTCCTCTCGGTCCTCCATTAACTCCCGGTTCTCCTTTTTCACGGATGCGTACGCTCTGTCCGTTATCAATACCTGCCGGAATCGTAACTTTGATCTTCTTTCTGCTGGATGTATATCCTGTACCTGCACATTTCGGACATTTCTCTTTCACGATCTTACCGGAACCACCACAGTTCGGACATGTTTGTACATTCTGTACGGTTCCAAAGAAGGACTGGGATGTATATACGACCTGACCTTTACCACCGCACTTTGGGCATGTCTCCGGTGATGTTCCAGGCTTTGCACCTGTGCCGTGACAGTCTTCACAAGGATCTTTCAGCACAAGATCCAGTTCTTTCTCGCATCCGAAGACAGCTTCCTCGAATGTGATGCGGATGCTCTTTCTGATATTAGCCCCTTTCATAGGACCGTTGCTTGCGCCGCCTCTTCTGGAGCCACCGAACATATCTCCGAAGATATCTCCGAAAATGTCGCTGAAATCTGCTCCATTGAAGTTAAATCCGCCGCCGAATCCACCTGCTCCGCCGCCGGCACCGCCATCAAATGCAGCGTGGCCGAACTGATCGTACTGACGACGTTTGTCAGCGTCACTCAGAACGGCATAGGTTCGGAAGCCTCTTTGAACTTTATTTCTGCTTCTTTATCCCCTGGATTCATATCTGGATGGTACTTCTTCGCAAGCTGGCGATATGCTTTCTTGATTGTAGCATCATCTGCATCTTTGCTTACGCCGAGCACCTCATAATAATCTCTCTTTGCCTCTGCCATAACACAAATACTAACCTTTCTGTATCTCTTTCTTAACCTCAAGAAATTCTACGAAGCTACAAAGCTCCGTAGAATTTCTCTTCATGCTTCATTTATCTGATGCCCTGCTGCCTGTTTCTCTTCTGTCTTACCGGCATCTTTTCTATATTTTAGACTTCTTTGTAGTCTCCGTCTACAACATCATCACCCTGGAAACCATCCGGAGCCGGACCAGCTTCTGGTGTAGGACCAGCCTGTGCACCTGCTGCAGCACCTGCCTGCTCATACATCTTTGTGAACAGTTTCTGTGCGCTCTCCATCAGTTTTTCCTTCGCAGCTTTGATCTCTGCTACCTGCTCTTCTGTTGTGTTCTCCGGAGCAGATTTTGCAAGGATATCTTTCAGTGCCTGAACGTCAGCCTCTACAGCTGCCTTCTCTGTGGCATCGACTTTGTCGCCAACCTCTTTGATTGCCTTCTCTGTCTGGAATACCATAGCGTCTGCTTCGTTTCTTGTATCGATTGCTTCTTTACGTTTCTTATCCTGAGCCTCGAATTCAGCTGCTTCTTTTACAGCTTTATCGATATCGTCATCAGACATATTAGAACCTGCTGTGATTGTAATATGCTGCTCTTTACCTGTTCCAAGATCCTTAGCAGATACATTTACGATACCATTTGCATCGATATCGAATGTAACTTCAATCTGCGGGATTCCACGTGGAGCCGGCGGGATTCCATCGAGTCTAAACTGTCCGAGGGACTTGTTGTCTCTTGCGAACTGTCTCTCACCCTGTACAACGTTGATGTCTACAGCTGTCTGGTTATCTGCTGCTGTTGAGAAGATCTGGCTCTTCTTTGTCGGGATTGTTGTATTTCTCTCGATCAGTCTTGTAGCTACACCACCCATTGTCTCGATAGACAGTGACAGTGGAGTTACATCAAGAAGAAGGATATCTCCTGCGCCTGCATCTCCTGCAAGTTTACCACCCTGTACGGAAGCACCAAGTGCTACACACTCATCTGGGTTAAGGGATTTGCTAGGCTCTTTGCCTGTCAGTCTCTTAACTTCTTCCTGAACAGCCGGAATACGTGTTGATCCACCAACGAGAAGTACCTGTCCAAGCTCGGAAGCTGTGATTCCTGCGTCAGAAAGTGCACGTCTTACCGGTTCCTGAGTCTTTTCTACGAGGTCTCTTGTCAGCTCGTCGAATTTAGCTCTTGTAAGGTTCATATCGAAATGCTTCGGTCCTTCAGCTGTTGCTGTGATGAACGGAAGGTTGATATTTGTTGTTGTTGCGCTTGAAAGTTCTTTCTTTGCTTTCTCTGCAGCTTCTCTTAATCTCTGAAGAGCCATCTTATCTGTAGAAAGATCTACGCCTTCTTTTGCCTTGAAGTCTGCAAGCATGTAATCTGTGATCTTCTGGTCGAAGTCATCTCCACCAAGTCTGTTGTTACCAGCTGTTGAAAGTACTTCGATAACTCCATCACCGATCTCGATAACGGATACGTCGAATGTACCACCACCCAGGTCGTAAACCATGATCTTCTGCTCTTTCTCGTTGTCAAGACCATAAGCAAGTGCAGCTGCTGTAGGCTCGTTGATGATACGTTTTACATCAAGTCCTGCGATCTTACCTGCATCTTTTGTAGCCTGACGCTGAGCATCGTTGAAGTAAGCCGGAACTGTGATAACAGCTTCTGTTACTTTCTCACCAAGGTATCCTTCTGCATCTGCTTTCAGTTTCTGAAGGATCATTGCAGAAATCTCCTGTGGAGAATATTTCTTATCGTCAATATCTACTTTATAATCTGTTCCCATCTCTCTTTTGATTGATGAGATTGTTCTTGCTGCGTTTGTTACAGCCTGACGTTTTGCAGGCTCACCTACGAGACGCTCTCCTGTCTTTGTAAATGCTACAACAGACGGTGTTGTTCTTGCGCCTTCTGTATTCGCGATAACTGTTGGCTGTCCACCTTCCATAACGGCAACACAGCTGTTTGTTGTACCAAGGTCAATACCAATAATTTTTCCCATGATAAATTTCCTCCTCTATCTAATCTCTGAATCTTGTTAAAAATCAAATTAGTTTGCTACTTTTACCATGCTGTGTCTCACAACACTTTCACGGTACATGTAACCTTTCTGGAATTCTTCTGCGATGATGTTCTCACCGAGCTCATCATCTTCCACATGCATTACTGCGTTGTGGAAATCCGGATTGAATTCCTGACCAACTGCCTCAATTGGTTTTACTCCAACGGATTCCAGTGTAGTCATAAGCTGTTTGTAGATCTTCTCCATTCCTTCTACGAACGGAGCATTCTTCTCCTCCTCCGGTACGGAACCAAGTCCACGCTCGAAGTTATCCACAACCGGAAGAATCTTTTCTATGATATCTTTCGCTCCGATCTCGTACATCTGGGATTTCTCCTTCTCAGATCTCTTGCGGAAGTTATCAAACTCTGCCATCTGACGAGTAACGCGGTCTGTGAGTTCCTCGATCTTCTCGTCTTTCTTGTCCTTCTTCTCTTTCTTTCCGAAGAACTTTTTCTTACCTTCTGATGCTGCTTCTGAATCTCCTTCAGTCTCAGTTGCTTCCTCTGTCGCTTCTTTCGCTTCAGTCTCAACTTCCTGGGCATCTTCTGTTTCTACTGTCTCTTCAGCTTCTGCCTGCTCTTTCGCAGCCTTTGCTTTCGCCTCTTCAACAGCTTCTTTTACCATATCTTCTTTGCTCATGTTCTCTGTCACCAGCTTTCTACCTTCCTATTCTTTTGGTTCTTTATTATAAATCGCATCCAACTCACATTGTAAAGTCTTCAGCGTCTTCATGACATGTTCATAATCCATTCTCTTCGGACCGATGATTCCAATCGTTCCTTTCATGCCTTCTCCCAGTTCATAAGTGGCGGTAACAACACTGCAGTCTTTCATCGTCTTAACCGGAGTTTCATCTCCGATGTAAACCTGTATGCCGTTGTTCTCCTCACTTGCCAGCGTCTCTGTCACCAGATCAGCTAACTGCTGTTTCTCTTCGAATGCACTGATGATCTCCTGTGCACTCTGCTTATCACTAAGCTCCGGATATTTGAAAATATTCGTTGCGCCGCTTGTGTAGATCTCCATATCATTATCGACATGAATAATCTCTGCCACTGCGTCAAGCACATGACCAACAACCTCACTGTGGATACCGGCCTGTTCTTTTAATCTTGCGATCAGACCTAATGTGATCTGATCAATAGATAATCCATTCAGTGTCGTATTCAGAAGCATGTTCAGCTTCAACAGATTCTCATTACTTAAGGTTTCTCCAACTTCGATGATCTTATTCTTGATCACATTACCACCAAGTACGATAACTGCTACAATCTGTTCTTCATCCACCTGTGACAGCTGAATAAACTTCAATGTGTTCCTGCTGTTGACCGGTGCGGAAACCATCGTCGCATAATTGGTGTTAGAAGCAAGAACCTTTGCTGCCTGTTGGAGTACTTTCTCGACCTTATCTGTCTTCTCGAGAAGTGCATCCTCTCGTCTGCTGATCTCCTGCTCCTTGTTCTCCATCAGAAGATCTACATAAAAGCGATATCCCTTATCTGATGGAATTCTTCCTGCTGATGTATGCGGCTGGAAGATGTAACCAAGGTCTTCCAGATCTGCCATCTCATTCCTTATCGTTGCGGAACTTAATTTCAAATCTGTGTATTTTGAAAGGGTTCGTGATCCGACCGGTTCGCCAGTCTCCAGATAATTCTGTATGATGGCTTTCAATATCGTAAGTTTTCTTTCACTTAATTCAGCTTCTACAGACATCTCTGTGTTCCCCTTTCTTCTCATCTTTGTTTGTTATTAGCACTCTTTGTTTTTGAGTGCTAACACCTTACAGATACTAAGATAGCACCTCGATTTCTGTTTGTCAACACTGATTGTTATTTTTATAAGTTTTTTATTTTCTTCTTATTTTATTAATAGGATGCTTTTTGGGGGAGGGAATGTGATTTTATAGAAATGTTATTGACTTGGATTGTAATTTTGTGAATTCCAGGCAAGCTTATAGCCAAATCATAAGTTGACTTGAATTATGATACATAAATCAGGTCAAAGACAAGTTTATTTAACTTACACTAATTGACCTGGATTTTAAAACCTGCTATCTATACTATCCCCTGATCTGTCCGTTTCCGAAGATAATATACTTTGTTGTTGTCAATGCTTCGAGTCCCATCGGGCCTCTTGCATGAAGCTTCTGTGTGCTGATTCCGATCTCAGCACCGAATCCGAATTCGAATCCATCTGTAAATCTTGTTGATGCATTTACATAAACTGCTGCCGCATCGATCTCATCCTGGAATCTCAATGCATTATCATAATCTTTTGTAATAATGGATTCTGAATGTCCTGTATTATATGTATTGATATGTGTGATTGCCTCATCAATGGAATCAACAATCTTCACGGAAATGATTGCATCCAGGTACTCTGTTCCCCAGTCTTCTTCTGTTGCCGGATGATCTCAGAACTGATTGCCTGCGCTCTCTCATCTCCACGAATCTCTACTCCATGTTCTTTCAGTTTTGTTACGATCTTAGGCAAAGCTACCTCTGCAATCTTGGAATGAATCACAAGTGATTCACATGCATTACACACACCAAGGCGCTGTGTCTTCGCATTTTCAATAATATCTGTTGCTATCTTAATGTCTGCTGTCTCATCAACATATACATGACAATTTCCGGTCCCTGTCTCAATTACCGGAACAGTGCTGTTCGCAACTACATTTGCAATAAGTGCTGCTCCACCTCTCGGAACCAGAACATCGATCCAACCATGCATCTTCATCATCTCATTTACAACTTCTCTGCTTGTATCTTCTACGAGAAGAATGAGATCCTGGGATAACTTTGCTTTGCGAAGACCTGTCTTGATTGCACGCGTGATTGCCTTGTTAGAATGGATTGCATCACTTCCGCCACGGAGAATTACCGCATTTCCTGTCTTGAAGCAAAGGCCAAATGCATCTGCTGTCACATTCGGTCTGGATTCGTAGATGATTCCGACAACGCCAAGCGGTACGCGTTTCTTTCCGATACGAAGTCCGTTCGGTCTTGTCTTCATGCCAAGTACTTCTCCGATTGGATCATCCAGTGCAGCAATTTCACGCAGACCTTCTGCCATATCTTCAATTCGCTGTTCCGTCAGTGCCAATCTGTCGATCAATGACTGTTTCACGCCCTTATCTTTCGCAGCTTCGATATCCTTTGCATTCTCCTGTAAAATCAATTCTCTCTCTTCCACAAGTTCATTTGCCACTACGAGAAGTCCTCTGTTCTTTGCTTTTGTTCCAAGCTTTGCCGCTCCGCGGGATGCATTCTTTGCAAGTCTTCCAAGCATTTGCATGTATGTCTCCATTTCTGTTACTCCTTTCATCCGCATGTCTCTGTCAGTTTGTTTCTAGAAATCTGTTTCTATCTGTTTCTGTTATGTCATTTCTTAACTATGTCGAGAGTATACCACATACCTTTTCTTTTTTCTATATTATATAATGATGTGAGTGTCAAAAATAAATTTTGCCACTCACTGATGTAACCGGCTTGCTCCATTGCTATGCAATTCTCGCAATCATATAATATCTTTCATCCAGATATCTCTTAAGAATCCACCATATTTCTCCTTCGTAAGCATCTTCTTATATCCTTGTTTCATGACATTCGTTCTGCTAAAAACATTTTCCGGATGTACGGTACAGAGCAGATACTGATATCCCAGCTGTCTTAAATCTTCTTCCGCATGCTGCATCATTTCATATTGTAAATGATGCCCGCGAAACTCCGGCAGTACCGCCGCTGTATCCATCATTGCACAAAGTTTCAGCTGCTCTTCTTCCATACTAAGATCATATCCAAGATTATCAGGATGCAGTCCCGGCAAAATTACGAAGAACATGGCTCCTACATTTTCATCTTCATCAACAGCAAGATACAAAAGTCCTCGTTCTTCTCTCATCCAGAAATCAAATTCCTCATACGGTTCTGCGACAAACCATTCCGGAACATTCATCCTCTGGTCTACCTTATTTACAATTTCATACGCTTCTTTCAAGCGTTCTCTTCCGACGCGAATTATATTTATCATAAATAAACCTTCCTTGTACTCACTTTTTTCCATCTACTTTTAAAATTATTGTAACTGTTCTTGTAGTCCTGCAAAAAACAATTCATAAGGATCATCCTCACCTATAAGTACCGGCGAATTCTCTCCGCCACCATTCGTACTGCGCTTCATTGCGGCATAAAATTCATCTCCTGCCTGCACAATATCCATCGGATAAAGTTCATAACCCGCCTCACGACATACAGAGCAGAATGCTCCAAGAGAATCTTCTGCATCCCTTGTCTTTATGAACTGTTCTCTTAGTTTATCATCATGTCTTGCTTTGCGCTGTAATTCATCTAAAGCTTCTACTGCATTCATGTTTTCCTTCTCCTTCTGCTCTACTATTTCTATATCTTAGCATAGCCAGTATCACCTGTAAATCCTCTGAAAATTCTTCAACATTTGTGAGTCGCTCTGCATCCACAAAATTAATCTTATAATTTTGGAAGGTATTTTTCTAGATCTTCTGGCAATGTCAACATGAAAAATGAGAGCCAGAACAGCTCCCACATATAGTAACTATTCTAGCTCTCATTTTTTATACTTTCAAACAGAATCCGAAGTCTAACGCTCACAAATTCCTCTGTAAATCTTCTCTGCTGTCATCGGCAGTTCTCTAATGATCACTCCTGTTGCATTTTGGATCGCATTGCTGATTGCCGGTGATGGTGTATTGATTACGATTTCTCCGATAGACTTCGCTCCGAACGGTCCTGTCGGTTCGTAGCTGCTCTCAAACTCAACACGGATTGTTCCGACATCGAGACGCGTCGGGATCTTATACTGCATCAGGGAATTGCTGAAGTTCTTTCCCTTTTCGCTATATACGATATCTTCATACAGTGCCATACCGATTCCCTGTGCGATTCCACCTTCTACCTGTACACGCGCAAGACTTGGATTAATAACTGTTCCACAGTCTACAACTGCTACGTAATCGATCAGTTCGAGTACACCTGTCTCTTTGTCGATCTCAACTTCTGCCATACCAACCATGAATGGCGGTGGAGATACCGGTGAGGAAAATGCTTCACTTGCGGATAGTGGTGCGTTGCTGAAGCACATTACGTTATTTCCGATCTGGCTTCTTGAGATCTGCTTTCCTGTTGCCAGCTCTGTTACATATTCTCCGTCGAAATCTACATCTTCCGGCTTACATCCGAGATACTCTGCTCCGCGTTCACAGATTTTCTTACGAAGGGACTCACAAGTCTTAACAACAGCCTGTCCTGTTACATAAGTTGTACTGGATGCGTAAGAACCACAGTCGTATGGAGAGATGTCTGTATCCACTCCGAATACAACAACTTCTTCCGGTTTACATTCAAGACACTCTGCTGCCATCTGGGCAAGGATTGTATCGCATCCTGTTCCCATATCAGTAGCTCCGATGATCAGACTGTAGAATCCATCATCATTTACTTTAATCTCAACCGCACCTGTATCTACTGCTGAGATTCCTGATCCCTGCATGGACATTGCAACTCCGACACTACGGACTTTTCCATTTCCCATATCACGGTATGGATACTTCTCATCCCAGTTGATCATTTCTTTTGCTCTTGCAAGACATCTGTCGAGTGTACAGCTGTTTGTAACTTCGCCATAATAAGCCGGCATCTTATCGCCCTGACGTACCATGTTCTTCTCACGAAGCACTGTCGGATCCATTCCAAGAACTTCTGCAAGTTCATTTACAGCTGATTCTACAGCGAACTGTCCCTGTGTTGCTCCGTATCCACGATAAGCTCCTGCTGACATTACATTTGTATAAACTACATCATATGTGAAGCGGAATGCTTCTGCCTTTCCATAAAGCGGAATAGATTTGTGACCGGAAAGACCTACTGTTGTCGGTCCGTGCTCACCAAATGCTCCAGTGTTGGAAAGTGTATAGAGATCAATTGCTTTGATATTTCCTTCTTTATCTGCTCCCAGACGTACATGAAGTTCCATCTCATGACGCGGTGAAGAAGCGATCAAAGACTCTTCTCGTGTATAAATGATCTTCGCCGGTTTTCCTGTCTTCCAGGTAACAAGTGCCGGATAAACTTCTGCAACTACTGTCTGCTTCGCACCAAATCCTCCGCCGATTCTTGGCTTGATCACGCGTACTTTGCTCTTCGGGATATCAAGCGCATGCGCAAGGATTCTTCTTGCATGGAATGGAACCTGTGTAGATGCAACAACATTCAGTCTTCCATATGCATCTAAATATGTATAAGTACGGAATGTTCCATCATCGCCTGTTGGTTTGCCTTTGTATGGTAAACACGATCGATCACGTGATCGCATTTTGCAAGAACTGCCTCTACGTCTCCATCCTCACTCACATCATGTGCACAGAGATTTCTCTTGTTGTCTGCTCCAACCGGACAGAGACTTCTCCAGTTGTCTTCCGGATGAACAAGGATCGGATTGTCCTTCGCTGTACGGAAATCAAGTACCGGTTCAAGAACCTCATACTGAATCTTAACAAGCTTCATTGCTTTCTTAACAGCTTCTTCAGATGTTCCAGCTACGATAGCAGCTGCATCTCCAACAAAACGCATTCTCTGTCAAGGATCAGACGATCATACGGACTTGGTTCCGGATATGTCTGACCAGCCATTGTAAATCTCTTATTCGGGCAATCTTTATATGTAAGAACACATTCGATTCCAGGTACTGCCTCGGCACGAGCTGTATTAATATCCTTGATTAATGCATGTGCATATGGACTTCTTACAACTTTAACGATCAGACAGTCTGACGGTGCAAGGTCATTCGTATAAACAGCTTTTCCTGTTACAAGTGCAGCCGCATCTTTCTTAACAACAGGACGGTTTACAATCTTCAGGGATTCTACATCTTCTCCTTTTTCCTGATTGCTGTGGACAAATTCCGGTTTCTCAGGAATCAGATTCTGAACTTTATCTATTCTTTCCATTCTTACTCCTCCCCGCCCATTTTCTTTACTGTAATATTAACTGCTGTATTTCTTACTTCCATATATTTCTGGATTGCACGAAGCTGTCCCATGTATCCTGTACAACGGCACAGATTACCTGCAAGATATTCTTTAATCTCTTCTATCGAAGGGTTCTTCAATTCACGGAACATTGCAAGTACGTTCATAATGAATCCCGGTGAACAGAATCCGCACTGTTCTGCACCTTCCTGTGCAAGAAATGAGCCGAATTCCGCAGCTTCTTTCTCTACACCCTCAAGTGTTGTCACTTCATGTCCGTCAATGCTTGCTGCAAGAACAGAACATGACAAACGGGATTTTCCGTCGATCCATACTGTACACAAACCACAGTTTGTTGTCTCGCATCCACATTTTACACTCTTACATCCAAGATCACGCAGAAGGTTCAAAAGGACTGTATCTGCTGCGATCTCTGTGCTTACTTTCTTTCCATTCAGAGTAAACTGTACTTCCATCCTATTTCTCCTCCGCATTATATTCATCTAAAATTGAGCGCATCTCTCTGCGAAGCAGAACCTCTGCAAGGTGCTTTCTATACTCCGCACTTCCGCGCATATTGCTTCCATAAGTAAATTCTGCTGCCACACGTTTTGCATACTCTGTAAGCTGCTCGTCTGTAGCATCTTTTGGGATCTCCCACTGCTTTTCAAGCAATGCCGCTTTCATCGGTCTTGCTCCTACTGAAAAGAACCAGGACTCCTGACCTCTGTAAATTCCTGTTACGACAGAACATGTCAGCACCGGGAAATCTGTCTTTGTCTGACGAATTGATTCGTAACGGAATTTTCTCTTACTCTTTCTGACAATTACAGATACAAGAATATCCTTATCTGCTTTTCTGTTTACAAACTCAGAAAGTCGAACAGTTCCGCCATTATATAATTCCACAAATGTATCCAATGCCAGTAATGCAGTCAGCACATCAGAAAATCCGTATCTTCCATAGATACTGCCTCCAACTGTTGCCTGATTTCTAAACTGAACTCCAACAATATGACGAAGGCTTTCTGCAATTCCGTCCCCATAGAATTTTCTCAGCCCCTCATGCTCTTCCAGCTGGCTCAGTGTACACATTGCTCCAATGCGGAAGACATGGTCTGTCTCCTCAATCTCATTCAAACCAAGATCCGACATATCAATGATCGTCTTCACTCTCGCATTTCCTAATCTCATCCACATCATGCCGCCCATGATACGACTGTTTCTTGCCTGATTCAGCTCGTAAGCTTCCTCCAGTGTCTTAACTTTCACGTAATTACCGATTGTTAACACAGTAGGTCTCCTTCCTATCCACATACCTTTTCCGAGGATCGCGGTTCTCATCCTCGCAATTCTCTCTTGTTATCTTATGTCGTTTCTTGCGATTGTTTTTCAAAAGACAAACATGCAAGCATAAAAAAAAGTGCAAATGAAACAGCTTTGTCATTCACACATATAGCAGATTAATGATATCATATGTATAAGAAAAAAAGTCAAAAAATCGGTTATACTTTATTATAATCAATTCTTATAAGATGTGCTTATAAACAGGGTATTATAAATAAGAAAGAAATCCCGAAACCATGTTGACATCATTGTACCCTCGGTGTTATTATTTGCTTAAACACGGAAACGTATAGTAACGTTAGATACATGATGTAATTTGGGGGCGGCGCATCTTGCCGTTTCTTTTATGTTTATTTACAGTTTACGCTTTCTTGCATAGATGTATATTAAACAGTTACCGTTCATGGCTATTATGATTATCGTTCGCAGGGAACTTATGAACAGTAACCAATAACCTGCTGTGACCAGTAATACATTGTTTCACCATGTTGAAGGAGGATAAAAAGAATGGCAATTTTTAAAGGCGCAGGTGTAGCGATCGCTACTCCGATGAAAGAAAATCTTGAGTCAATTATGACAAATTAGATGAACTGTTAGAGGAGCAGATCGCAGGCGGTACAGATGCGATCATCATCTGTGGAACAACAGGTGAATCTGCTACTATGACAGAAGAAGAACATGCAGCAACAATCCGTTTTGCAATTGAGCGTGTGAACCACCGTATCCCGGTTATCGCCGGAACTGGTTCTAATTGTACAAGAACAGCAATTCAGCTGTCCAAAGAAGCGCAGGAAGATGGAGCCGACGGACTTCTGCTCGTAACACCATATTATAATAAAGCAACACAGAACGGACTGATCGCTCATTACACAGCTATTTGTAATGAAGTAAATATTCCGGCTATTCTGTACAATGTACCAAGCCGTACAGGATGTGGACTTCAGCCACAGACAGTTGCAACACTTGTGAAAGATGTTGAGAATATCGTTGGTATTAAAGAAGCTTCTGGAAATATCAGCACAGTCGCACAGATTATGCATCTTTGTGATGGTAATGTAGATCTTTACTCAGGAAATGATGATCAGGTTGTACCACTTCTCGCACTTGGCGGAATCGGTGTTATCTCCGTTCTTTCCAACGTAGCTCCGACCTATGTACATGATATGTGCTATAAATTTTTCTCAGGAGATATCGCAGGTAGCCGCAAGATGCAGTTAGATGCACTTCCGCTGATTGACGCACTCTTCTGCGAGGTAAACCCAATCCCGGTTAAGGCTGCTCTTAACATGATGGGGAAAGAAGTCGGAACTCTTAGAGCTCCTCTGACAGAGATGGAAGATGCACATAAAGAAGTTCTGAAAAAAGCAATGATCGATCTTGGAATTCTGTAAGAGAATTTTTTCAACCTATAAAAAACGATTCTACTTCTTAAAAATAAGACCATCGGCTGAACATAAAGCCGATGGTCTTATTTTTATTCACTTATTAATACTCTCTTTCCGACATCAGTTCCTGGATCAAATTCAGGTTCGAATCCGAATGCTCCAGTTCTCTCGAATAACGATACACAATTTCTATCACATCTTTTATGCTCAATGCTTTTTCATTCATTTTCCATTGCGCCATCAGAAGTTCATGGATCAGAAGTGTACTGACAACAGCCATCTGAGCTTTTGCAAATGCTTCTCCATCATATACTGCACCGCAGAAGTAAGTACTGATGAAATATACCAGGAGCTGTTCATATTGTATTTCATACTCCGGCATTTCTTTCTGAAGCCAGGTATGAAACTCTCCTAGCATCTCCATATAGTGCTTTTCGCACAGATTATCATTTGCATTTCCATATAATAGTTTCTCCGCTTTTTTAAGATAAGACTCCCAATCGCCTCTTAAATGTTCCATCTGATACTGATTTTGGAACATCTTTCTAATATACGTCAGATGATCTGCTTCTGCAAAATCAGTTTCAACTTCGTGAATCCCTTCTTCCGTCCGATAATAATCAAATACATCATCCATAGAAAATATATCTTCTTCATCAATACATTCCTGCACATCACGTGCAATTTCCAGAATAAGTGCTGCCCGTAAATTCAGCTTTTTCTCTCTGTCTTGTAAAATATCAATCAACACTTCTCTGGCATCCACAAGCTTTGAATATAAAAATGGATCAAAGTCACCATATTCTTCTTCCTCGTCTGTTTCATAAGAAAGAAAATGCACCGGCTCTTTTTTGTTCATCAGGATTCGTGCCACTTCCGTGCAAGATACAGAAAGCGTTACTTCCCGCACATCTTCAAATTCTTCGATATGTCTGGGATATAATTTACAGGTTCTGCACAAACTTTCTTCTCCTAATGCAGTATACATATCACATAGATTCGATCTATTAAGAAACACACACCTTTTGTCTTTATCCTGTTTAAATGTTCCTTCCTCCCAGTTAATAGATTCTTTCAGATGCTCCGCAAATACACCTGTCTCATTTTTATACTTTTCCAGCGCGGCTTCATCCGCAACGATCTGCCATCCTGCACAACAAGTGTCCTCGCACTTTCCTGCAACACAACGAAATTCATGATAATAATCAGGTATTGTATACAACATTGATTTACTTTATCCATTCCCTTTCCGCTTTAGTTATTTTTTAACTGACATCATTATAGCACGCACTTCCAGGCAGAACAACGATGTGATTCACACGGGAGTGAGCAGTAACGAAATTTTTCAATATGAAATTTTTCTTTATTTTTTTTCTTGACATTCCGCACGCCATAGGGTATACTTAACAAGTCGCTTGAGTTAAGCGACAACTGAATAGGGGATTGGTCAAATGGTATGATAGGGGTCTCCAAAACCTTTGGTGGGAGTTCGATTCTCTCATCCCCTGTATTAAAAAGTCTTAGAAACTGCGTAAAATCGCTGTTTTAAGGCTTTTTCTTTTTCCAAAAAGCAAAGGTAATCAAAAAGGTAATCAACCATATGTTCGAAACATCTGAAGAAGGAGGAAATCTTGCACAAATGCGTCTCATATGGTACCAAAAAGAGCTACTTTGCTAAAAATTTGATTATTTTAAATGATATTTTAAAGATACAAATAAAAAGAAATGCCTTAGCAGATTAATTCATATTCACATAAACATGAAGAATACTGTTAGGACATTTCTTTTTTATCTAGATATTAACACAAGAGTATCAAAATACAATAAAACAAAGTTGATTGATATATTCTTAAAAATAGCCACTTTTCCTTAAAACATCTATAATTTTCTTTTCCTCTATTAAGTAGATACCTTATATGGGTCTTATACAACTAATAACAAGAAATAATTGAAGAATATCCAACTCTTTAAAAAAGAGGATTTTTATTGAACATACTAGATTTTAGATTAGAGTTATAAAATATTTTTATCTTTATCATTTTTAATAATCTTGTAAGCTTCCAAAGTTCCTTGCTTTACTGCAGATTTAATAATAAATGCTAGTAACGGAATTATAAAAAAAATAATGATTAAAGCAATAAATAGTATCATCTTTAAATCCATAGAGAACTCCATTTCTAATAACTATAGTAAGTGTTTCAAATTTATCAGATTTATTCTAGTATAACATACTATTAATGAATGTAAAGAAAAATATTCCTAAGAACAACCTTTAATGGTCATAGTACCGTTAGTTCTTTTTCCTGCTTTTTGATGTCGTTCTCTTTTCACAAAATAGTATTCCCCTTTCCGGCATGACTGCTCTGCAGATATAGACGAAAAGCTGCATCTACTCAAGTAGTAAGCCATTAAAAATCTGTTGATTGATACAAGTTCGAAGGAATGGGGAGCGAAATCCCCATCAAGATTGCCAGGCATCCTGATTTCCAAAAGGAAATTAGAGTTACTCAAGGGCGCATCTTGCCCTTGTTTAATAAAAGATTCGTTATGCTTTGCAGTAAATCAATGTTTTAAGTTTTCTCCAATTTTGGGAATAACCTGTGCCTAAGTGTCTAAAGTATGATATCATGTGAGTAACAAATTAGAAGTTGCAAGGAGGAAATTATGAAATTTATGCAAACAGAGAAAAAACAGCTATTGATCTATGTGATTATAGCATACGGAATCACATATGTAATGGGACTTCTGATGTGGTATGGCTATGGAAAAGGTCTTGATCTCAGCGCTTTTCCAAATGCGCAGATGCTGTATCCAGCAGCAGGTGTGATGATGGCTTATTTAATTACCAAAAAAGGAGATAAAAATCTTCCAACGGCTTTTTTCATATTCTTTATAGCACTCACGGCGGTGCTGGTTGTCTGCACGGCGGCTTCTGTTCTGGCTCCCCAAAATAGAGATCTGATGAGCATGCCATATTCTCAGTGGGCACCGATCATGGAGTACGTTATAATAGGTGGCAGCGTTATTTTCTGGATTCTTCTTCTGCAATCCGGTAAAGAAAAGCGCAGATCCTATGGACTGAACAGCGAACATTGGAATATATCTATTCGTATGATCCTGTTGTTTATTGGATTATATCTTCTCAGATTTGTGATTGCCTGTGCTCTGAGCGGCCAGCTTTCTGAATTTGGCAAAATAATGGCAAATCCTACTACCTGGATCATATTTTTTACTGTTTTGGTAAACTTTTTCCTGTCAGTAGTGGCATTCTTTGGAGAAGAATACGGATGGAGATATTATCTTCAGCCTCTTCTTCAGAAAAAAATTTGGACTAAAAGGCGGCGTAATCCTTTTGGGCTGTGTGTGGGCTGTATGGCATCTGCCAATAGACTTCTTCTATTACACTACGCCGGATATGGGGCTGGCGGCTCTGGCAAGCCAGTTTGTTACCTGTATTTCACTGGGGATTTTTATGGCATATACTTATATGAAAACCCAGAATATCTGGGTTCCGATAATTATTCATTTTCTGAATAATAATATGGTGGTAGTTTTTTCAGGAACGTACTCTGCGGATGTACTTCAGAATCAGCAAATCCACTGGGGAGATATTCCTGTTGCACTGGTAATGAATCTGCTGATCTTTGGATGGGTGATCTTTCTGAAGCCATTTAAGGAGAAAAAAGCATAATATTGAATTCATTCAAATTATTTAGAACAATTTGCAGGAGTACCAGTATTTTTAGTAATAGTTATTTTAAATTTTATACGTGATTTGAGATTATCCGCATAAACACTATATTTTCAAAGAATTTAAAGTTGCAAAAATCATTTATTTTACTACGAATTTACCACGATTGAATGAACCTTGATATAACGATAAAATTAGCAAGGGAGATACCACAAAAAATGTGTATCTCCCGTTTTTGTTCATACGCTCTGATTATTTCACTCTGATTTCAAATTTAAAGATTGACTTTATCATTTCCGTATGAATTTCTCCCTTTAGTTCTTCATCAACCTGCATACTGACCTTACCACTTTTTAAGTGGTAAAACGGGCGTAAGCATAATTTAGAGATATAAGCGTCATAGAATTTCAAGATTTCTGTGATTGCTTCTTCCTCTCTGCTGGACGCTCTGCAAATCAATTCAAAAGAGGGACAAACCGTAATTTTTTCTCATTCGTTACTTCCTTTCTGACAAAAGCATTTTTAATTTTTTTAATCCTCTATTTCTTTGTCATTGAAACCTTGAAAATAGTACAATAAAATCACATTACGCTGTTTTCTGAAAGCATATTTAAAACTGTGGCAATTTTTTCATCAGATACGTAAATTGTAAAATGAAGAAAGGAGATGGATTCATAAGTTCACCTCCTTTCTGCGAACGCAAATATATATAAACGACTATCCCAAAAGTTATTAAGAGATAGGTTATACGTTTTATGAGGGTAGAAAAGGCAAAAAAAGACTCGCACAAAACATAAAAGTTTGTACGAGTCACATTCGTTTTGAAAAAAGATTTCAAAGTTAAAAATCCATAGTTATTACTATTTTTCCCTGTGCATGATTTGTCAGAATATATTGAATTGCCTTTGGTGTATCATAGACAGAATAAATTCTATCAATATAAGGTGTTAATTTCCCTTTTTCAGCAAGTTCTTTTGCATATGCAAGATAACCTTTCTGCATACTTGCCACACCCATAAGATATGTAAAATTTCGTGAAGTCAAGGAAGCAAACAATGCTTTAAATCCTTGTTTTACATCGCCCACTCCTACGAAAATACCATTAGGTGTAAGAAGTTTTTTATATGTTTTCATGGGATTACAACCATTTACGCCTATGATAGCGTCAAATTTTTTCCCGACTTTTGTAAAATCTTCTTGTTTATAATCTATTATATTATCGCAACCCATTTGTTTTGCAACTTCAATATTTCTTGTACTGCAAACGCCGGTTACTTTTGCTCCCAATGCCTTTGCTAACTGTACCGTATATAGACCAACACCACCGGAAGAACCGTAAATCATAACCTCCTGACCGTCCTTTATTTTTGCCTTTCTGACTGCTCCTAATGCGGTTTCAAAAGATATGGAAATAGCAGACGCTTGTTCAAAGGTAAGATTATCAGGTTTTTGGTACACTCTATCCTTATCCATAAGCGCATATTCAGCAAATCCACCTTTGGGAAAAAATCCAGCAGTTTTCCCAAAAACGGAATCTCCGACTTTAACATGAGTTATGTTTTTCCCGACAGCAACAACAATTCCTGCTATTTCCGCACCTATCGGAGTATCGTTAAATCCTAATAAAGTATTTGTAATTCTTGTAGATAAGGGGACTTTATCACTCAACGACTTAAAGCGCTCATAGTCTGTAATACTCAATGCTCCAGCCTTTACAGCAACCAATACCTGATTATCTTTCGGTGTAGGTTTTGGAATATCATTTACTTTTAATACGTCTAAATATCCTGCTTTTGTATAAACCATAGCTTTCATTTATCATCAAACCTCCTATTTTACCATTTCATAAGACAACACGTTGTTGTATAATGATTATATATCTATTACAGTTCATCATCAACAAACAGATTTTTGAAATGTGTTGCATGGTAGAAAGAAAGGGGTATTTATGAAAAAACAACCAGAACTCACAGAAAAGACAAAGCAAAAATTTGTAGATGTATTCTGTCAGCTATATTCGCAAACTCCGATTGAAAAAATATCCATTCAGCAGATAGCAAACATGGCTGGGTATAATCGTAGCACTTTTTATCAATATTTTTCAGATATTTATGCGGTGTTAGAGTATGTGGAAAATGATTTACTGTCTTATATGTCTACGGTCTTGCAAAACCGAAAAAGTTTTCAAGATATAAACACGCCTGAAGATATTTATCGTCTTTTTGAAGATAAAGAATTGTATATCAGGGCGGTGCTTGGGGAGTATGGAAATATCAGATTTTTAGAACAGTTAAAGAAAAAATTCTTTTCAAATGGATTTGAGAATAATGCAACAGGAGATACTGCATTGACGCCTTATTTAATGGAGTTTCATATTTCAACATCACTTTCCTTATTCCATTTATGGCTCAACAGAGAAAAAGACTTGCCTCCCGAACAACTATTCTCACTAATACACACATTATACACTACGGGAATAGGCGGAGTTTCTGAATAAGAACACTTTTATCCTTTTCCCTCTTGATGAACCCACACAGAAAATAAAAAGTCCTGTCAAGAACGAAGCTACTGTAAAGTGCTATGCTCCCTTCACAATCATATCAAGAAATTCTGTAAAATTATTTGATATGATATATACATTATTTTCATCGTTAGACTCATCAAAATAATATGAATCATCGTAATAATAAACACCATCATTATTTCCATCACAAATCATAACAATAAATCCATTTTGTAAACTATCTCCTATAATGACAGTTTTTTCAAATAAATCATCAATATATTTCTTTGTCCAGTATTCAATATCAAAGCATGAATTGTCAGTATTAACTCCATAGAGAATATCTATATTTATAATTTTCCCTATATTCTTTAAAACTATTTCATTGGTATTATCATTAGGAATACTGCCACCATTTGTTTTCAACAAGAAATCTTTGTAATCATTAGGAAATCTGATGTTTAATACTTTTTCTAAACTTTTAATATCATTCTCATCTGTTTTACCAAATGATTTTATTGCACTTGTTTTTAAAGATAATTTCACTTTACATTCCCCATTAAATTTAGATTTGGTAACTCTTTATATTTTTATCAGCATATGAGTATACTCTATTCCAAAATGATTCATAGTCATTATTTAAGGCAAGTTTTAAATAACAAATATCTGCATTTTCTTGAGAATAATCACTTTCATAAGCAGTTAGTATGTCCGCTTCTTTAATCAATCCCATATCAGTTAAGGCATCAATAACATTCCTATATGATTTAAAATCTAAACCATTCATAGATAATTCAGTGTCATAATCAATAACGGTTATGATATTTCTAATCCAAGCTGGAAATTTGTCTAACTTTTCCCGTACTTCTGTATGTTCATAAATATCTGCCATTGCTTGAACAAAATCTTCACCATTCGTAATCTCTTCTAAAGCTTTATCTATAAAATTCATCTATATTCTCCCATTTTAGTAAAATACTGAATTGTCATTTATCCTAAAAGTTCCAATCATTTAGAAATCATTTCTATTCCTCGTTATGTGATTTTCTCAAAAGATGATGATATATTTTCATATTCTCATCTGTTTGTTCTTTGCTTCGCATACAATAAGTATCTAAATTAGTTGTATCTACACTTAAGCCAAGCATTTCACGTATAACATCGACCTGCCAAACTTCAAGTGGAATTTCTAGTTCTCTGCCATCATATGCGTCAATTACTAATCTCACAGATTTAATAGTATCTTTTCTTTCTGCGTACTTTTTTGACATAAATACTCCTCTTCATATTTTACTTTGGTCAGTTCTTCAAGTAAATCTTGATTTTTTAATAATTCTACAAGCTGGAATTGAGATTTCATGTATTCCAAGGGATTTAATAATTGTTATATTTTATTATCAAATATCTCTCAAGCCTTTGAAAACACTAAGTTTGGCGCAGGTGAGCTTTCCCTTATTGTTTCCCTTGTGTTATATCGTCCACCAGTGTTTACGAACTCTGATAAGGGCAAATACAAGGGCAAAAAAACTGATAACACATTATAGCACAAAATGAAAATGACATGGTGAACTGATTGAAACGCTTCTGATTTTTGTAAGAAATGATTGATTGAATGATAAGGAGATTTGATACAATGAGAACAATATTTGCAGAATACAATCCACAACGTAATAGTGTTGATGTTTATACCTCTGCGAGCTATATGCTCCGCATTGACTGTTGGGAAGCAGAAAAGAATTTAAAAACTACGCCTAGCTCAGATTGTGCATTAAATGCACTTGCAATTGATGAACCGCTTGAATATGTACGATTATATCTGGATGGGAATATGCAGATGTGGGTAGATGCGGAAGATTCATTGGAAATCTTTTAAAATAATCCAAACTTACGTCAGCTACCACATACATGTAAGTTGTCATCTGTTTGTGTAATCACTAAAAACATTGACTTTAAAAATCAAAGCCGCCGTTATATAAATACATGAAATTGAATCTGCTTTGCGACGGCTTTTTCTTTTACCATTTGTAAAAATAGAAATAATCAATATAGTTCAGGCACTTTTCTTTTAAAGATAAGTAGTGTAGCAATGACGGTAACAATAGCAACTAAGATAACTTGCATTATGGACTCCTGATTGGTTGTGTTTTTGGTGATAATAACTTGCCGTAACACAATAACAATCAAAGAAGTAACGATTGTTGCAGGAACAGATTTTCTGATCATGCCAATAATAAATGACCACAGAGACAGCACCATACATATAATCACAGTGGTTATTGCCATTGGTATCCATGTTCGGAGCATTGATGGTTGAAATGTTCCCTCCAGCATATTAAAGGATTTATCCGCAAATATAATATAACTGCTACAACAGATATATCCAATCGTCATTGAAATCGCTGTATAAACCATGATTATAGTTAATTTGCTGGCAATCAATTTTATTCTGTTTAAAGGATAAGAAAACATAATCGTAATTGTTCGATGATTATATTCTCCAATAACCAGCTTTGCCGTTAAGACCGACGAGTACACAAGAAAAATGAATGACATCAATAAGCCAATGACAAGGTATGTGCTTTCAAATGTGTCTTTGACCTGTTTGGGGTCTGTCATGCTATCCCATAAAGATATTGTAATGAAAAGGATGCTGAAAAGAATTGCGGCAAACATAAAGATAATATTTTGTGCAATACCAAATTTTTTCAGTTCCAGTTTGATCAAATGTGTCATCTCATTTTTCCTCCTCTGTAAGCTGGAAAAAGAAATCTTCCAGTGTGTCTTGCTTGCGTCCCATGCTCTCCAAACCAATCCCGTTCTCAATGATGGCTTTTGACAGAGCTTTACCTGAAATATCAGAATCATAAATGTGGATAAATTCTTTATCTAATACACTAAAATTCGTGATTCTCATGTTTTCAAGCAGTGCAGCAACACGAGTCACATCGTCAACCTGCAAGCTGATATAATCTGTTTGATGCTTATGGATTTCTTCGATAGGTAATTCTGTTAAGAGTTTTCCGTGTTGAATAATTCCAATCGTATCAGCAAGAAGATCCACTTCGGATAGAATGTGGCTGGATATAAAAATAGTTGTTCCATCTTCTTGATTTAGCCGTTGAAAAAGGGTTCGCATTTCACGAATACCCTCAGGGTCTAAAGCATTGATCGGTTCGTCTAAAATCAAAAATTCTGGCTTTGCCAGAATAGCTCTTGCAATAGCAAGTCGTTGTTTCATACCCAACGAGTAATGACAAACTTGTTTTTTCTCGACATTCTGCAAGTCCACCAAATGCAAAACCTCATCGATTCGTTCCTTGTTGGGAAATCCCATATACTCACAGTGCAGCTCTAAGTTTTGTCTGGCAGTCATTTTATCGTAAAAGTATGGATTCTCAATAATAGAACCAACCTTTTTGAATATTTCATAACTGTGACTGGTAACTTTTTCGCCTAAAAGCTGAACCTCTCCAGCATCTGGCTGGATAAGACTCAAAATCATTTTCATAACCGTGCTTTTTCCTGCGCCGTTTGGACCAACAAAGCCATATATTGCCCCTTTAGATATATGCATATTTACATCGTCTACAACAATATTATCTTTGTAGGCTTTTCGCAAACCTACGGTTTCCATAATATAATCCATTTTGTGTGCCTCCTTTATAGCTGCCATTATACAAAATGGACTTCTCTTTTCTCTGTCATAAATCTAACGATTTTCTAACTTTTTCAAGATGATTGAGAAAATAGTTTGCTCATTTTGTACACTATAAACTTCTAAGTCTGCCCCAATTTGTTCAGCAAGACATTTTGAAATTGAAAGCCCCAAACCACTGCCGGAAGTTTTTCGGGCTGTTGTATAATTCCTTTCAAAGATCTGTTTTTGCTGCTGTGGTGATATCCCATCTCCTCGATCTTCTATTTCAATAATGTTTTTTCCATTTGATGTGGTGAGCCTTAAAGAAATATACTTACCATCACCACCATGTCGGATGGCATTGTCTATCAGATTTTTTAAAATGCGTTGTAACGCCTCGTTATCTGTATAGGCAAAAATCGGTGTATCCGGTATCTGAATATTGACTTCAAATTGTTTCTGTTCAAGAAGGTCATAGTAGTCCAAAATTGTATCTTGGCAAATCCTTGATATATTTTCCTTTTTCATTTTAATAGAAAAATCTCCAGAAGTTATTTTAGACATTGTAAAATAGTCGTTAATTGTTGAGATTAAATCATCAGCCTTTTGGTCTATTTTAACAGCCATAGCATGAACATTTTCAGATGCAGAGTAAGTGTTTGTTATATTGGAAAGCATTTCACTATTTCCTTTTAGAACAGTGAGTGGAGTTCGGATGTCGTGAGAGATGTTTGTAAGGACTTTCGCCATTGCCTGTTTACTCTGCTCAAATTGTGACTTTTTTGTATAAAAATCCTGAAGCAGCTTATTAAGTGCAGCGCTTAATTTCTTGATACTATCATTATCTGTAGGTATAAGTACAAAGCCATTTTCAGAAATGACAGAAATAGTATCAAGCCTACTTGTAATATAATCAATTTCTCGTACTAATTTTTTATGCTGTATCTGTTGCCAGATCAATATAAAAACCATAACAAATGAAAGAACCACAAATAAAATCATCATCTATTTCTCCTCCATCTTATATCCAATGCCCCATAAAGTTTTAACATAGGCTGTACTGTCTTCTGCATTGCTCTTCAATTTCAAGCGAAGACGATTGATGTGTGTATTCAACACATTTTCATTTCCAAAATATGGTTCTTTCCAAATCAGTTCATATAGCCTTTCCTTTGAATAAGCCTGCCCCGGATGGCTTGCTAAAATGTATAAAATTTGAAATTCAATTGGCGTTAAATCTATGGTTACTCCTTTGCGCTGAACCATGTGACTATGAGGGTCGATTTCTATATCTTTAATTTTGATAATAGAATTATTCGGTAACGCCTGGTAGGTTCTTGCTCGTCTGATGTTAGCCTTTATTCTAGCAGTAAGCTCAATGAGTGAAAAAGGTTTTACCACATAATCATCAGCACCCAAATTCAATCCTAATGATTTGTCTATATCATTGTCTTTAGCAGTAATAATAATAATTGGTATCTTGCTGACTTTACGAATTATCTTAATAATCTCCATCCCGCTTATATCTGGTAACATAAGATCAATAAGCGCAAGCGCATATTCATCATAGCTTGTAATTTTCTGGATAGCTGACATACCATCATTAAAAGCTGTCACTTCAAATTCTCCTGATAAATAATCGTTTATCATTCCTCTTATTTCTTTATCATCTTCAATCAATATTATCTTGTTTTCTATCATGATTACTCCTTGATTTTTTATTCTTCCGTCAATAGGTTTTTCTGCATCTTTTTTTCTCAACCAAATGGTTGTCTTTTTTACTTCTACCAAACATTATAGTTCCCTTGCTCGGACAAAACAAGTTATCCACTTTCATTCATTCACAGAATCTGTATATCGACATAATCAGTCTTTTTATCTTGCATCATGAAATGACCAATTATGCCGATTTATTGTTTAACAGTTTTAGGCATGGTATAGTATGTTTTAGTAATATCCCCTTGTTTCCCGCCAGCCTTTCACATACCATCTTATCACGACATATATTACCTGTACCAATAACAATAGAAACAGTAGATTGACTGGTAATATTGTCCTTATCCAATCTGCGAAATAGATTGCTATTGCCATACTTACGAGTATCACCATTATGGTAATCATATCCCAACAGTATTTCTTATATAGCCCTGCAATCTTTATTTCGATGAATGCCAAAAGTATTCCCACACCCACCAGACATCCACCGGAAATCAGTATTCTTATCATCCAGTATATAATTCCGGCAACGACAGGATTGGATATTCCATTGCTAACCTGTGCCACATTCTTCCCTGCCAGTATAGTCAATCCTGCAATGTTCTGTATAAAAGTGGCGATTGTATCAAAGAATACCACGCAATCAGAAATAAATATTTTTGACCGTATCATCTGAAAAAAGAGTAGTTGATACGGAATACCATATCAGCAGAAACATCAATGCTTCATATATAGCTGTTTTTGCTTTATATCTGCCTGCCAGTTTTTCTCTCTGTGTATCATACCTTTCCTTAGCTTTCAGATAAGCTGTCTGTTTACAATTCCCGCACTTTTGATAGAGCACCGGCTTTTCAACCGGTATCTCTACTTTTTTCTGATGGGAGAGTGCATAATCCCGTTCCTGTTCTGCCTGTCTCTGCTTATCTCGACATTCCTCTATCATGGCTTGGGCGGTGTGCGTTTTCTTTTTCTCGCTCTGCAATAATTCTTTTGTTTTCCTCAAGTCGTTCTTTAAGGCTTGAATGTTCCCTGCTCTGTTCTCGCTGTTTAACCTCTCGTTCAAGGTCAGCGATTCGTCGAGCTGCACTTTCAGTTTCCTGATAGTCCGGTCTTTCTGGTCGAGTTCTTCCTGCATCTGCTCCGTCAGCATTAGCAGTTCTTCCAATTGAT
>ENA-OQAZ01000002-OQAZ01000002.1-human-gut-metagenome-genome-assembly--contig:-NODE-2-length-94470-cov-5.234135_pt1 | contig 94470 bp, 95 predicted proteins | sample MGYA00242737_ERZ504531 | MGnify/ENA primary metagenome ERZ504531 (study PRJEB26092, sample SAMD00036244) | human gut metagenome | host: Homo sapiens | study: EMG produced TPA metagenomics assembly of the... | reverse complement strand
TGAAAATTCCAAAAAATCTGAAAAAGTCCTGATCCTCTAAAAATGCCGCCGTGCTCATCTTATGTAACCTGCACTGCCAGAACATTTCCCTTTTCCTTAACATATGGTGTCAGATCAAACTCAGAAGGTGTGAAGCTGTCCTCTGCATAACCTATAAACTGACCATTAAGCCACAGATACATAGCTTCTTCTACACCTTCGAAGCAGATATATATTCTTTTTCCACACATGTTCTTATCCAAATCAAAGTATTTGATATAAGAGCCTACCGGATTGTACTGTGCTTCTGAGAACATTCCTTCTTCTGCTCCGGTTGCCTCCATACTATATGCTCCTCTGTGGTACTCTTTTCCTTCCCACGGATACATAGTGTTGATGTAACGTATTTTATCATATCCAGCCAGTTCAATATGTCCGGGGACCATAATTTTATCGAATCCGGATGCATCAAATGTTTCCTTATAAAAATCAACAGGTCTTTCCATCACATTTTTGCTGTAAGCAAACTCCCATTGACCATTTAATGACTGTAATAATGGATTTTTTTCTTTTTTCATGTCTGAATAATCCAGATAATAGCAATGATCACTATGTGGTTCCAATTGATTTACCTTAAACACTTCCGGATTATCAAGCCATTTCATATCAGCGTTCATATTTTTCCTCACTTTCCAATTATTAATATATAAAACCAAGAACAATAACTGCTTTGCTGCATCTAAGATATAACAAAACCCTTGCAAAGAGCAATGTAATAAATTATACAAATCATGCACTAAATGATACTGTTATAATTCCCGTATTATGAAATGAGGTCAAAAGGCATCATTGATGCTTTCATGCAATTTAAAAAGCCCCCGTGCATTGCACAGAGAGCTTTTTAGTCCGGTTAGTACAGACATATATTAACACGCGAATTATATGATGACACTTGCTTTCCCTTTTTTTCAAATCTTTGTATTCTTGTAATAACCTGATATTCCATCTGCAGCTTGTCCGATGAACAAGAGTATACATAAGGTTCAAAACCGGTATATTCATCATCCCCTTGCGTATAATTATTCCCATAATAAAAATTCTCTATTATATTTGTCTCAAAGGAAGAATCTATTTTTGATTCAGACTCTTTTGGATCACCCATAGAATAATCACTGCCATATGTCTTTGCATATAAATCTCTCATCACTGCAGCCTGTGCCTTAGGACTATCCACATCTGCACAATAATATGTAATATAAAACGGTACTCCAAGCACCGCATCAACAGCAGCCAGCATTCTCGTATCTTCAAATGATATTATAAATATCCACGCCGATAATTCCTTGCTTATATCCGATGTTACAAAATAATCTGATATTGTGTTGTCAAAGCTATCATCCAAAGCAACTGCTGCACCATATTGCCAAGGAGCTGCTTCATATGTCTGTTCTGTTTCGCTGTCAGTATCCTTTGAATAGTTACTTTCAAGGCTTTGGAGCATAACTATATCGTCTTCACCGAGCATCTGCATAATACCTGACTGCTTCTGCAGCTCACAGGCACCCTTCAGAAAAGTCTGAATAGCCGTATAAGCCTGTCCCACCGGAATCTCAGTATCCAACGGTTCCCTTTTCTCACTATATTTCCCATTCCACAGCTCATTTACATTGTCCTGCATCAGAGACATCATCTTTGTAAGCCTCTCTTCAGCTGAAATAGAGTGGCTGTAGGGGCTTATATCTGCGTTGCTTATCGTAGTACTCGTTTTGGCAATTTTTGCTGCTTTAAGTGAAATCAGATAATTCTGTATCATATTTCCCGCACATACAACTGCCAGAATAATGCATATACACACTATTCCCTTGATTTTATCCGGTTTTTTATCAATACATTTGCGCACTGATAAATGCTTACTTCTCATCCAATGCCTCCGCTTTCATGTCAAAATACACCCTGGTTCCTTTACCTGACTCACTCTCATAATGGATTTTTGTATCATGCAGCTTAGCAATCCTTGATACAAGTGCAAGCCCAAGCCCTGCTCCATGCTCACTTCTTGATCGTGACTTGTCAACCATATAAAAGCCTCTGTAATGCGCTCTATATCCTCAGGCGGTATTCCTCTTCCATTGTCCGAAACTGCAATACGATAAATACTGTGCGAAATAAGTCTGCCTGATACCTCTACCTTGCTGCCTCCTGATTTCACTGCATTGTCTATCAGATTAAGAAGCATGGTCTTAAACAGATCATATTCCAGCCACACCCATGCCTCATCCGCACTGTACACAATCTCTGTATTATGCTTTTTTGCCGCTTCATGTGCGGTTTCCACACAGTCTGCTATAATCTCAGATACTCTTGTTTCTTCAAGCCTGAAATCATTTTTATCAAGAGTGATAAGCTCCAGCAGCTTAAATGATAATGCTTCAAGCCTCATGCCCTCATTCAGTATGACTCCGGCAGCACTGTGCACCTCATCCTCAGACAGTTTTTTCTGATACAGGGTATCGGCATATCCTATAATTGATGTCATTGGGGTTTTGAGCTCATGTGCGAAGTTTGCAGTAAAATCCTCCTGCTTCTTTGCCGCCATCTGAAGTTCATAAACTTTGCTTTCAAGGTTTTTCGCAAGCTCGTTGAAAGCCCTCGCAAGCTCACCTATTTCATCCTTTGTCTTTACATCACTTCTTGCTGTGTAATCACCATCTGCAAATTTTTTGGTGGTGGCTGTTAATCCGGCAAGAGGCTTTGTAATCATCCAGGAAAGTATCAATATGACCATCATACCAACAGCAAGTATAACAATGTAGTACACGCTGCATCTATACCTAAGCTCCTTTGACTCATCGAAAACCGGTGTAATATCACTTTCCGTTATCAGAATATACCTGTTATCATTCAGTTTAAAGCTACTTTTGACATGGATATATCTGCTGCTTTGCTTTTCACCGGTATCTTTAGTATTCTCTTTTGACACTATACTGTATGTAAGCGTACCATCCTTTACCTTTATATCCTTTTGCTCATAATTACATGAATTGGCATATATCCTTTTTCCATCATCATCGGCAAGATACATTCCTCCTTCATCTCCAACAATGGATTTTGCGACTGCGACATCATATCTGTAAGCTCCTTATCCACATCCTCACTCTTCATATTAAGTATGACAGTTTCAATCGAGTATTTTATCATCTGATGCTGTGAAAGTGCACTGTCCTGCTCCCTTTTCACTGCATGCTCCAGTGAATATGATAGAGTCACATATTCTATCATTCCAAGTGCAACAGCCAGTATCACTGTCATTCCAAGAAACATTTTATAGAAAAATTTCATCCGCGAACCTCCAGACGATAGCCAATCCTGAAAACTGTGACAATCTTTTCATTCCAGTCAAGCTTTTTCCTTAGTCTTTGTACATGTGAGTCCAGTGTCCTTGTCTCCCCGGTATACTCCTCCTGCCATACAAGCTCATAAAGCCTGCGCCTGCTGAGTGCAACATTCTTATTCTTCATAAGCTCATACAACAGGTCAAATTCCTTTACTGTGAGATCTACCTGCTCACCTTCCTTTGTCACTGTACGTGATTTAGGATCTATAGCTACATCCTCTATTTCCAGACGCTCTGCCATGCGCTGAGTGCGCCTTAATACGGTTTCCACTCTCGCAAGCAGCTCCCCTATCTGAAATGGTTTGCATATGTAATCATCCGCGCCCATACGAAGCCCGCGTATCCTTTCATCCACCTGTCCCATAGCAGATATTATTATGACCGGAGTATCCCCAATTCTCCTGACATAGTCAAGCAATTCATAACCATTTATCTCAGGAAGCATAATATCAAGCAGCAGAAGATCATATCTGTTCTGCTCAATTTTGTCCGCCCCTTCCTTGCCATCAAACGCTCTTTCGCATTGATATCCCTCTGCCTTCAGGGTGTTGCATATTAAATTATTTATGTCGTTGTCATCTTCCACTATGAGAATACTGGTCATAAGCTGCTCCTCTTCTATGATTATGATAGAATTATTATAGCATAAAGATGTGTCATAGTTGTAAAAAACACCCTGTTATTTAACTCAATAATAGGATGTTTTACCGGCACTTATACAAATATATTCTCACACATACATACTCCAGACAGCTCTAATCTGAGATGATATATTTTTGAATAACCACCTTTTGCCACTTTTTTCAATGCTGTTTGGATCATTTATTGAAAATCCTTCATCATCATAGCCTGTTATAACCATAAAATGTCCTGTATCGGTAAAATCTCCCGGTCCTACATTTACCACAATAGGATGTCCTTCATCAAGCTCTGCTTTCATTCTGCTCTCATCCAGCGCCACTGCCTTTGCTTTTACGCCGTAGTGCATGCAGCCTTCACTTATAAGCGTCCATGAACTTCCCGATCCATCCACACTGTAACCGGCTTCCTTTGAATACTTTGCTACTGCAATAGGTGATGCCTCCCTATTGTGCGTCAGATAAACCACTACCATCGAAAGTGTAGTGGGACCGCATCCGCTTGCTGCAAAGAAATTGCCGCTATATTTTTCGTAGCCCCAGCGTTTATCCCACTGCACAAATAACGGAACACTATCCATAGACGCTTCTTCTGTCAAATCAATTGTGTGTTCCTTCACATGTTCCGCCGGATAATCATACACAAACTCAAGTGCCTCTTCATTCTTCAAAGCAAGGTCCTTTAGCTGTTTTGGATATTGGGTACTGTTCATTATATCATCAAGCATCGACTGATTATTTTGTATCTTATTCTTTCCAGAGATTTTGCTATTTTCTATAACAGCATTATCATATGTATTATTTCCGGCTTCAACATCATATTTATTTGTCCTGCCATCACCTGATCTTATCATACTGCTTCCAACAGCCACAAATACAGCCACAGCTATTATACTACAGGAAAATATGATAGAACGCAGTATCTTTCTGCGCCTGCATCTCCTTCGACGTAAACTTGCCCCATGTCTGCAACATTTGTTTTGTGTCATGTCCACTTTCTACCCTCCTGCTTCTTTGTAACTGATATTGTGTATCATTACTCTATCAAAAGCATTCGTTTATTATGTTGCATACTTGTGTCATAGTTGTAAAATATTCCAATATTAAATTGTATAAATAAACTGACCAATGACAGTATTGCAGGATATTTTAACCTGTCACTGTATTAAGCAACTTTTGACTATATATTCTGTTATTTTGGCAAGTAATAATTCTTTTCGTATTCTATAATGACATCGTAAACAGAAAGGAGATGAATTTCCATGAGAAATAAATTACACAATTTTATTAATAACTTACTTAGCTTTTATGCAAGCTTCTTTACTCACAGATTTTATCAAATGTAATGTGCATAGCATACATAAAATACCCGATGTCCCCCATATCCTTACACTAAAGCTATGAGTTGCATTCCAGTTTTCTTCATCCTGCAATGTCCATACGATCCTGATTCCTATCGTATTATTCTGCTTAATCTTTGGCAGGTAATTTCCTATAACAATAAACAATAAACTTGTTCCATAATAAATTAATGCTAAAAATAAATCCTCTGTTTCTGCTCTTTTACCTCAAATACCTGCGACTTTATCTGCTCACACTTGGTATAAAATTGCTCCTGTGCCTCTGATAATACCTTTTTAGCATTATTGGTAATGGGTAAAAAATAGCCATCTGGATTGTTAGTCCAAATGACTTATGTAAAAAAATATTATTTTAATTTATTGTAACTGCAACACCTTTTCTGCCCAACACAAGCTCATATTCTGTCGATAATAGCGGAATAAAGGCATTTATACAATCTATAACATTTCTCATTACAGTTCTCCACTACTTCTTTAGATTAAGAAAGGCTCTGCAAAAGCAGAGCCCTTCTAACATTTTCTTTCGAGGATTAACCTCTAGCCAGATTGTGGTAAATGTTAAACCCTTATAAAGCTCATAAGGCACTGCTCTCTGGCACAACACCTTACTTTACCGCTTGGCAGACACTCAAGTTGCCTGTCTTTAATATTATATTACCTGTCATATGAAAATATGTCAATCCAAAATTTTATGTTCTACAAAAAATCTGTAGACATCTCGTAGACTTTGGCTTAGGATTAACACGTAAACTTGGTAGACATAAAAAATAAGAGAGCCTTCGGATTTCTCCAAAGACTCTCCAAAAAGCCCATAAAATCAAGCTTTCTATTTAGAATTTGCCTGCATCAGCAGCCTGCTGAACAGAAACGGCTACTGCTACTGTAGCACCAACCATTGGGTTATTACCCATTCCGATAAGTCCCATCATCTCAACGTGAGCTGGAACTGATGAAGATCCTGCGAACTGTGCATCTGAATGCATACGTCCCATTGTATCTGTCATACCGTATGAAGCTGGTCCTGCTGCCATGTTGTCTGGGTGAAGTGTACGTCCTGTACCACCGCCTGATGCTACTGAGAAGTACTTCTTGCCCTGCTCGATACACTCTTTCTTGTATGTACCTGCTACCGGATGCTGGAAACGAGTTGGGTTTGTAGAGTTTCCTGTGATAGAAACACCAACGTTCTCGTGATGCATGATTGCAACACCTTCCTGAACATCATCTGCACCGTAACACTTAACTGTTGCACGGAGTCCATCTGAGTATGCATGCTCAGATACGATGTTGAGCTTAGCTGCCTTGTAGTCATACTGTGTCTCTACGAATGTGAATCCGTTGATACGTGAGATGATCTGTGCAGCGTCTTTTCCAAGTCCGTTAAGGATAACACGCAGTGGTTTCTGACGAACCTTGTTTGCCTTCTCAGCGATTCCGATAGCACCCTCAGCAGCTGCGAATGACTCGTGACCTGCTAAGAAACAGAAGCACTCTGTCTCCTCCTCGAGGAGCATCTTTCCAAGGTTACCATGTCCTAAACCTACCTTACGGTGATCAGCAACTGATCCAGGGATACAGAATGCCTGAAGTCCCTCTCCGATTGCTGCTGCAGCGTCTGCTGCTCTTCTACATCCTTTTTTGATTGCGATTGCTGCACCAACTGTGTATGCCCAGCAAGCGTTCTCGAAACAGATTGGCTGGATTTTCTTTACCTGATCGTAAACATCAAGTCCAGCGTCCTTTGTAATCTTTTCAGCTTCTTCGATTGAGCTGATACCATAGCTGTTAAGTACAGCATTGATCTGGTCTATTCTTCTTTCATATGCTTCAAATAATGCCATTGTCGTTCTCCTTTCCTCTTATTCCTGTCTTGGATCGATGATCCTAACAGCACCCTGCTCTGGAGTTACACGACCGTATGATCCTGAAGCTTTCTCCCAAGCTGTGTTAGCGTCATCACCCTTTTTGATAAAATCTGTCATTTTTCCAAGAGAAACGAACTGGTATCCAATTACTTCATCGTTCTTGTCAAGAGCGATTCCTGTTACATAGCCCTCAGCCATCTCAAGGTAACGAACTCCCTTTGCCTTTGTTGCGTACATTGTACCAACCTGTGAGCGAAGTCCCTTTCCTAAATCCTCAAGTCCTGCTCCAACAGCAAGTCCATCATCAGAGAATGCAGACTGTGTACGACCGTAAACGATCTGTAAGAATAACTCTCTCATAGCTGTATTGATGGCATCACAAACTAAGTCTGTGTTTAATGCCTCAAGAATTGTCTTCCCCTGTAAGATTTCTGCTGCCATAGCTGCAGAGTGTGTCATTCCTGAGCATCCGATAGTCTCAACTAATGCCTCTTCAATTACTCCATTCTTTACATTGAGTGAGAGCTTGCAGGCACCCTGCTGTGGTGCACACCAGCCTACACCGTGTGTAAATCCTGAAATGTCCTCAATTTTCTTAGAATGAACCATTTTCCTTCTTCTGGGATAGGAGCTGGCTCATGTTTTGCGCCCTTAGCTACAGGACACATGTTTTCAACTTCCTTAGTGTAAATCATCTTAAGACTCCTTTCGTTATGGTTTTAACATACCCGATTTATTCTCTCATATTTTTTGTCATAAGTCTAGAGTATCATCGACAAAAAACAACAAAAATACAATTTTTTTTCAAACAACATTACTATTTTTTAAGAACTACGTTGTCCTTGTCCTTGAAAATGTGGTTTGCAGGGATGACTCCTCGTACTCTTGAAAGCGGATAGATGTTTGAATTTCTTCCTATTACTGTTCCCGGATTGAGTACTGAGTTGCAGCCCACCTCCACATGGTCACCAAGCATAGCGCCGAATTTCTTGCGACCGGTTTCAATCTCCTCTTTTGTATCGTAAACATCCTTTACTACTACAAGAGTCTTGTCGCTCTTTACATTTGATGTAATAGAGCCTGCGCCCATATGTGATTTGTAGCCAAGAATTGAATCACCTACATAGTTGTAATGAGGCACCTGTACTGAGTTGAAGATGATGACATTTTTGAGCTCTGTGGAGTTACCTACTACTGAGCCCTTTCCTACGATTGCACTGCCACGGATAAAAGCACACTGTCTGATTTCTGCATCCTCGCAGATGATGAGTGGACCGTGCAGATATGCGCTGTCAAATACTGTTGCGCTCTTTGCTACCCAGATATCCTCACCTCTTTTCTCATAGATTTCAGGTCGAGTGTTGGTCCTATCTCCTTGATGAAATCACTTATTCCGGCAAGTGCTCCCATGGATAAGTGAACTGCAATAAATACTCCTTTGCGATTGTTTCATCCAGATTATAGAGGTTTGTTATTTTTGCGTTTTCCATTTTTCTATGTCCTTTCTTTTATTTATATTTATTATGTGAAAATTATTGACTATTGTTTTAACTGTCATTTTAATATTTAAACTTAAATATAAGTATTAAACATAAATATAAAATTCATATTAATTATAGATTTAATAATTAATTATAAGCAGAGCTACTCACCGAACAGCTCATGCGCGGCCGCAAGTGCCGCCTCCGACACATCATCTGCCTGTGCACTATCAGCTGCCATATCAAATCCTGCCAGAAATTCCTCTGGGATTCCCATCTCATCCATGGTTGTATTATTCATGGTTGTCTCATCCGGCGCATCATCAGCCGTGCTCTGCACCTCTTCCTCACCTGGGTTATCGAAATCAAATGATATCTGGTCATTTTCAAACTTAAGGCATGTATCGAATACATTTCCCGCCTTGGAGGTGAAGCCTGTGACCTTCTTTTTGGTCTTTCCTGTGGTAAACAGCTCCGTGAGAATTTCCTCTGAAAGCTCCACCTTTGCCACAGTATGCCAAACATTGAAGCCGCACTCACACTCATATTTCCACTGTGTCTTTTTGAGAGGTCTGCCACACTTTGGACATAGTACATTTGTCTCGATTGGCTTAGGCTTTTCGGGGAAATCAAAGGCTATATCTCCGTCTTCTGTGAGCTTTAGCGGTGCGTCAAACTTCATGCCTGTCTTTGAGACAAATCCTGATATAACTTCTGTCTTTTTCTTTGTCAAAAGCTCCTTAAGGACTGATTCCTTTATTTTGACGCTTGCGACCTTGCCCACCATAAAGCGGCAGCTCTCAGGATCATCACGCCTGTTGTTCTCACATACAAAGCCAAACGGCGCCACCTGGATTTTGCCTCCGCACTTCGGACATACTACATCCTTCACTGTCTTTGGCTCTACATGGTCAAAATCAAACTGGACAGAGAGCTTTTTGTTTTCATCCTCCTTAAGCACCAGGCACGCATCGAAGCGTTTCCCGCTTTTGGATTTAAAGCCTCGTATGGTCTCGGTCTTTTTATCATTAAGAAGCTGCTTTAAGTTTGCGGCTGTGATTGTCTTTCCCGCAATCTGTCCCACCGAAAAGCGGCAGCTTCCCGGCTCATCACCCTTGTAGTTCACACAGCCATAGCCAAACGATGTCTTTTTTATCTGACCACCACAAAGCGGACAGACGACATCCTTTATGATTTCGTCCTCCACATTGTCAAAGTCAAATGCTACGACGGTGTGCATTTTCTCACTTCCCTCTGTGACCGGCTCCTTCTTTAAAACGAGGCATGCGTTGAAGCGCTTTCCCGATTTTGATTTAAAGCCCTTTATCGTCTCTGTTCTGCCGTTTGCCATGAGCTCTAAAAACTGTACCTGTGACAGCTGCTTGTCTGCTATCCTTCCAACGAAGAAATGGCAGCCATCCTCTGTCTGTCTGTTATAGTTTGCACATCGGTAGCCGTATGGCGACACATATATATCGCCTCCACAGTCCGGGCATACAATGCCATCGACCTTTTGCGGCTTTACATTTTCAAAATCAAAGGTGGCTGATACCTTGTTCGTCTGTTCATCCTTGTTGAGCTTTAAGCATGCATCAAAGCGTTTGCCGCTCTTCGACTTAAAACCACGGATTGTATCGGTGATTCCTTCTTCAATCAGCTTTTTGACCTGTTCCTCCGGAATATCAAGTCCTGCCACCTGTCCGATATTAAAATTACATCCTGATTTATCATTTTTATAATTAGCACAGCCATAGCCAAACGGTGTGGTCACTATCTCACCGCCGCAAACAGGGCACTTGACACCTATCTTTCGTCTGGCCGCCGCACCTCTGGCATTTTTGCCTGCAAAGCTGCTGATACGGTCTGCAATCTCAGGGCGCAGATTCTGCTCAATCATCTTTTCTGTCTCTTTGCGGATAAAGTTCTCAAGCTTTCCCCTGTATTCCCAGAAATCCACCGTGCCCCTTGTAATTCCGTCCAGTCCCTTTTCCCAGTTGGCTGTCATCTTTGGATTAAGAAGTGCCGGAACTGTCATGTATACGACCTCAAATACCATCTCACCAAGGCTTTCGGGTGTGAGTATCTGTGTCTTTTTGTTCAGATTCAGATATCCTATACGGACAAGCTTCTGGATTATCTCCGCTCTCGTTGCTGAGGTGCCTATTCCTGAGCCCTTTATCTGCTCACGAAGCTCCTCGTCCTCGATAAGCTGTCCTGCATTTTCCATGGCAAGCACCATGGAGCCTGATGTATAGCGCTTTGGCGGAGATGTCTTACCAAACTTGATATTATATCCTTGGCATGCTATCTCATCACCCGCCTTTAGCTTATCGGCAAGCTCAAGCATCACCTTGGGATTTACGACTATCTCATCATTGCTGCCGTTTGCTGTGCTGTTTTCATCTGTACTATCTGCAGTTTCACTGTTTTTACCAAGTATTCGTGCGTTTGATTCCTCAAACGACTTCTTTTTCGGCGGATTCGCCACCTGTAAATAGCCCTCGCTCTTTAGTACCTTTGATGATGCAAAAAAACTTTCCTTATCCACATCTACGACAAGCTTCACATTCTCATACTCTGCCGGTGGATAAAAAATACTAAGGAAACGCCTGACAATCAGCTCAAATACAGCTCTTTGAAGCGATGTAAGCCCCGAAAGCTCTGTAAGCTGACCTGTCGGAATGATAGCGTAGTGGTCTGTTACCTTGCTGTCATCCGTGTACTGCGTATCAGCTATGTTGGCATATAGCCTCTTTTGCATAATATGCTCCACAAAGTCTGCTGTCGGTTCAAAACCTTTAAGCCTGCTTATATTTTTTCCAATCTCCTTTGCCACAGCGCTTGAGAGCACCCTGGCATCTGTTCTAGGATAGGTGGTGAGCTTTTTTTTCATACAGATCCTGAGCCACCTGTAATGTCTCATCAGGGCTGATTTTAAACTTCTTTGAGCACTCTGCCTGCAGCTCAGCCAGGTTGAAAAGAAGCGGTGCTCTTTTTTTAGTGATATTCTTAACTATAGATTTAACTTTCGCCTGTTTGCCGTTTAATTCTTCAATTAAAGCGAGTGCATCTTTTTCCTCTTTGAAGCCGTTTTCCTTGTATAAAAGCGGTGATTCAAAGTACCTTGAACCTTCTACAGCCTTCCACTCTGCCTCTACACCGGCATCCGTAAACCTGCCGATTACCCTGTAAAACGGAGTCTCCTTAAAGTTTCTGATTTCACGCTCACGGATTACTACCATTCCAAGCACACATGTCATCACTCGTCCGACCGCGATTGCCGTGTACGAGCGTGTACCCGCTGCATCGTTTAGCAGATTGCCGTATTTGACCGACATGACACGCGAAAAGTTGATGCCCATCGCATAGTCCTCGATGGTACGCATGATGCCGCTCTTTCCGAGGTTTGCATACGCACTCATCGGCTTTGCCTCTTTTATGCCTCTTAGGATTTCCTCCTCGGTCTGCGAATCTATCCAGACTCGAAGCTCCTCCATGCCTTCCCTGACACCACCAAAGTTTCTGATATTCTCCTCGATGGTCTGTCCTTCTTTTCCGGCATCACCTGCCCAGTAAACTCTGTCAATGTCCTCTCTCTGCAAAAGAGCGTGCACAATATTGTACTGCTTGCGCACGCTGTCTATCACATCATATTTGTATTCCTTTGGCAGAAACGGCAGATCCTCAAGACGCCATTTCTTATATTTCATGTCGTAGGACTCAGGGTAGACCAGCCCGACCAGATGTCCTACGCACCATGAAATCACATATTCTCCATTTTCTATATAACCGTCATTGCGTCCGCTCACCCGCAGCACCTTCGCAAATTCCTGTGCCACGGATGGCTTCTCTGTTATTATCAGTGATTTTCCCATAAGCTCCTCTATAATTCATTCATGTTGATGAGCTTGAATCTAGGGTCTCTGACCACATAGCTTTGCAGTGCAGGCTCAAAATCTGTTGCCGAAAACAGATAATAGTCATCAGATGTAATCCTTGCCTGATCCATAGCCATAGCCATATTCTCGCACATATCCATGGTCATCATTGGCTTGTCCCAGTTGCAGAAGCCGATGATACTCCTTCTATCCTCGCTCTGAGCCACGATGTCTATGCGGCCTGTCTTTCCAATCCATGTACCCACACGCTTTATGGTAAACGGAAGCTGTCCCATCTGATTTAATATAAGCAGATACTCTGTGCAGACCTCCCTAAAATATCTCTCAAGATACGCATCAAGCTCTTTTTCTATATATGTATCATAAAACTCTTCTGGTGAAAGCAGATACAGATTAGACATATTCGGATAGACAAACTTAAACCAGAAATTAACAAATGTGTCTTTTATCTGATATACGCCCTTCTTTGCATTTTCCCATCCGCCGGTCTCAAATGAAACCACCTTTTCCACAATATTGAAGGTGGCAAGATTTTTTAAATATACGCTGATTTTGGCACGCGAAAATCCTGTCGCATGGAAAATATCATTGAGCTTGTTCTCACCTCTTGCGATTGCTGCAAGTATTGTGCTATATGCTGAAAGCTCTCGAAGCTCTGCGGATATAACAGCATCCGCCTCACCATACAGTGCTCCCGATGGTGTCAATACGAGCCTGCATATATTATCCTTAAAGGATTTAGCTGCATCCCACTTATCCAGATATGCCGGAACTCCACCGATTGCTCCGTAAATTCTCACGATTTCCGCAACCGGAAGACTTTCAAAATGTCTTACAACCTCAAGGAAATTGAGCGATTCAAGCTTCATTTCGGCTCCCTTAAACTGCTCTGCTGCCTCTTGTGTAGCCCAGACTGTAGATGATGTGGCAAGTATTATAAGTACAGGTCCCGGATACAGCTTGTGCTTTTTAAGCTTTGCAACTGCTTCCATAAATGATGTATCCCTCTTTGCCACAAACTGTGCCTCATCGATTATCACGACAAGCTTGGAAGGGTCTCCTGATTTGATTCTCGCGAAGTACTCCTCATATGTCTGTCTGCTCAGGCTCACCTTGTACTGACGGCTTATCTCCTCCCCCATCATCTCAAGCTGATGCTCTGGCGATGCCTGTCTGCATCTGTAGTAAAAGAATTTCTTTCCGTCACAAAATTCCTTTATGAGCTCCTCCTTTTGACAGCCTCTCCTTCCGTAGAGCACTACGAGCTGGTTGCCCGACTCTTTATAGAGCTGCTCAAGTTTCTCCAAATCTGTGTGTTTTGCTTTCATAATATTCCTCCAAAATAATCAACTGGAAATATTATATCACAATTTAACACATATACAAATAGATTTTAATTATAATTTCCGAGCTCCTATTGTAGCTTTCACTTTATTTCTGACAAACATATAGCAGATAGCCTGCATGATGATTGTCGCTATCCATGAACCGGGATATGATATAAACAGGAAAAACAGCGACCTGTGGCTTGGAAACAGACCATATATCCAGATGATTCTGACTCCGACTGTTCCTATTATAGAAAGTATCATAGGTACAGTTGAGTATCCCATTCCTCTTAGTGCTCCCGGAAAAAGGTCCATGATTCCACACAGGAAATATGGGATTGTTGTAATCGAAATAATCTCAAGTCCTGATTTAATTACCTCGCTATTACTTGTATATATGCCAAGTATCTGTGTTCCAAATATGTATGAGGCACTTCCCATCACAAGTGCTACCGCGGTCGTGAGAAACAGACAGTCTATCAGTACCCTGTCCATTCTCTTTTGTTTTCCTACCGCATAGTTCTGGCTCGTGAAGCTCATGCAGGCCTGTGTGATTGAGTTGACAGAAACATACAAAAAGCCAAGTATATTGTTTGCCGCCGTATATCCAGCCATTGCTATTGAGCCAAAGGAATTGACTGATGACTGAAGCATGGCATTTGAGATATTTATGACTGTGCTCTGTATGCCGGCCGGAATTCCCACCTGAAATATCTGAAGCATGTATTCCTTATCAATCGCAAGCTTATTAAAGCAGAGCTTATAGCTGGTATCTGCTTTGCTCAAACAATATAATACAAGTACGCTGGAAACAAACTGCGAAACAATTGTACCGATTGCAACACCTGCAACATCCAGTTTGCACACTATTACAAAAAACAGATTGAGCAGTGCATTGATACAGCCTGAAATAATCAAAAAGATAAGAGGTCTCTTTGTATCGCCGACAGCACGCAAAATCGCCGCACCATAGTTATAAAGCATAAAAAACGGCATACCGCAAAAATAAATCCTCATATAAATAGTAGAAAGACCTATGACATCATCCGGTGTACCCATGATTTCCAGCGCACCCCTTGCAAAAATAACACCGACCACACCCATCACAATACCACTTATGAGTGCAATCATAATAGAGGTGTGCACCGTCTTAGACATCTCCTTCTCCTTGCCTGCCGCATAAAATCTGGCAGCGAGCACATTCGCACCAAGCGATATACCCATAAACAAATTGACAAACACATTGATAAGTGCCGTAGTCGAGCCAACAGCCGCCAGTGATTTGCTGCCACTAAACTGTCCCACGACAATAATATCCACCGCATTGAATGCCAGCTGTAAAATACCCGAAATCATAAGCGGCAACGCAAATGAAATAAGCTTATCCATTATTGAACCATTCACCATATCAATTTCATACTTATTATTCTTCACTTATCTCTACCTCTTAAAAAATATTCTCCTCAGCCTATCTATTTTACCACGATAAAATATAAATTCAAGCGTAACTATTTAAAACAACTGAGAATAAAAAAGCCCAAAAAAGAGAGCCTCTTTTAAGAGGCTCGACTTTTGCATAATAATTAATTCACAGAGTGAGGATTTTCCGTTCAATACACTGCCTTCACCGGAGAGTACACAGTATGTTCCGAAGAAAAAATATGAACTGCCACGGGTTTCCAACAGGTCAAATGACAGTTTAGACTTGCAAACTGCCATAACCTATCCGTAAATAATCCCGTGGCTGACTTCATATTTTTTCTGAGGAATACTACTGTGTGCTACACCAGTGCCCACAGCCCACAAACGGAAAATCCGCCCTCCTTAATAAATTTTCCAGCAAATTGCTAAATCTACTTCTTTGTGATGTAACCCTGTGCCTTAAGAAGCTCTGCACAAAGCACTGCTCCACCGGCTGCACCACGTACTGTGTTGTGTGAGAGTCCTACGAACTTCCAGTCATAGACTGTATCCTCTCTGAGACGTCCAACATTGATTCCCATACCATGCTCATAATCCACATCAAGTGCAACCTGAGGACGATTATCCTCTTCACAGTATCTGATGAACTGCTTTGGTGCGCTTGGAAGCCCAAGCTCCTGTGGTACTCCGCTGAACTTCTCGAGTGCCTCGATGAGCTGCTCCTTTGTAGGGTTCTTTTTGAACTTGACAAATACAGCTGCTGTATGACCGTTTAATACAGGAACACGGATACACTGGCATGTGATAACCGGTGACTCTGCAGGAACAATCTGTTTCTTCTCATCATCCACATATCCCCAGAGACGAAGCGGCTCTTTCTCAGATTTTTCTTCCTCTCCACCGATGAATGGAATGATGTTTCCAACCATCTCAGGCCAGTCCTTGAATGTCTTTCCGGCACCTGAGATTGCCTGATATGTTGTAGCAACAACCTCATATGGCTCAAACTCTTTCCATGCTGTAAGAACCGGAGCATATGACTGGATTGAGCAGTTTGGCTTTACTGCTACGAAACCTCTCTTTGTACCGAGACGCTCCTTCTGATATTTGATAACCTCCATGTGCTGTGGGTTGATTTCAGGTACAACCATTGGCACATCAGGTGTCCATCTGTGGGCACTATTGTTTGAAACTACAGGAGTCTCTGTCTTTGCGTAGTCCTCCTCGATCTTCTTGATCTCGTCCTTTGACATATCAACGGCTGAGAATACGAAGTCAACCTGTGAAGCAACCTCTTCTACCTCATTGACGTTCTTTACAATGATTTTCTTAACTGCCTCAGGCATTGGTGTGTCCATTTTCCATCTATCACCAACGGCATCCTCGTATGTCTTGCCTGCACTTCTTGGGCTGGCTGCAATTGTTGTTACCTCAAACCATGGATGGTTCTCTAAAAGAGAAATAAATCTCTGTCCTACCATTCCTGTTCCACCGAGGATACCTACTTTAAGCTTTTCACTCATTACTCTAATCTCCCTATCTTCTAGATTTTCTTCGACCATGTCATACACTATACTTTGACATTAAAACCAGGCCATGTCCGTCCGTCGCGTACAACTGTCTTTATAGGAAATATATTACTTGAAACTTTAATGAAAAACAAGGAAAAAACTATATTAAATTAATAATTTTTCTCCCTGTTTTTTTATAAAATATGCACAAAAACTACACTTCATCCTGCCAATTTGACTTCATATACTCGTCGTAAACGGCAATTACCTTGTCCATTGATGTCTTTGATGGTGCTCCAACTGTACACCTTGTGCTGACACAGGTCTCCATTGAAATGGCATCAAATACATCCTCCTCAAATACCGGAGAGATAGCCTTGAGCTCGTCGATGCTCATATCGTCGATTGCAATGCCCTTGTCGATGCAGTAAAGCACTATTCTTCCTACAATGCCATGTGCATCTCTAAACGGTACACCCTTTTTAACGAGATAATCAGCTGCATCTGTGGCATTTGTAAAGCCATTGTTTGCACTCTTTCTCATCACGTCCTTGTTAAACTTCATTGTATCAATCATTCCTGTAAAAAGTGCGATGCATCCCTTTGCAGTGTCGAATGCATCAAATGCCAGCTCCTTATCCTCCTGCATATCCTTGTTGTACGCAAGCGGAATACCCTTCATGGTGGTGAGAAGCGACATGAGCGCACCGTATACACGGCCTGTCTTTCCTCTGACAAGCTCTGCTATATCAGGATTTTTCTTCTGTGGCATGATTGAGCTTCCTGTGCTGTACGCATCGTCAATCTCAACAAACTGGTACTCGTTTGAGTTCCATATGATAATTTCCTCAGAAAAACGTGACAGATGCATCATGATAGTTGAAAGAGCCGATAAAAACTCAATCAGATAATCTCTGTCTGACACACCATCCATACTGTTAAGTGTCGGTCCGTAAAAATCCAGAAGCTGTGCTGTATAGTCCCTATCAAGCGGATATGTAGTGCCTGCGAGTGCTCCTGAGCCAAGCGGACAATAGTTCATTCTCTTATATATATCGCACAGTCTTGATCTGTCTCTCTTAAACATCTCAAAATATGCGCCCATATGGTGAGCCAGAGTGATTGGCTGGGCCTTCTGCAGATGTGTAAAGCCCGGCATGATAGTCTGTGTGTTTTCCTTCATAATCTTAAGGATAACAGCTAAAAGCTCCTTAAGCTCATTATCAGTCTCCTTCACCGTCTTTCTGGTAAAAAGACGCATATCAAGAGCGACCTGGTCGTTTCTGCTTCGGCCTGTGTGAAGCTTCTTTCCTGTGTCACCAAGCCTGTCTATGAGTGTAGCCTCAACGAAGCTGTGGATATCCTCATACTTTGAGCTGATTTCAAGCTCCCCTGACTCTACCTCCTTAAGTATCTGCTTTAGGCAAGCCACTATATCATTGCTCTCTGCCTGTGAGATGATGCCCTGCTTTCCAAGCATCGTGACATGTGCGATGCTGCCCTCTATATCCTCTTTATAAAACTTCTGATCAAATGAAATGGACGCATTGAAATTGTAAACGAGCTGATCTGTCTCCTTTGTGAAACGTCCTCCCCATAACTGTGCCATGAGATTCCTCCTTGATTATTAAATGATGATTTATTTTCATGTATCACAATGTATTATATGAAAATAAGATGTGATACCGCCGCCTGCTCTAAACAGCCGCTTTACTGTGCTAAATTATATAATAATTTTTGCTGTCACGCAACCACATTTTCACCCACGTGCTGCAATCTCTCTGTCACGCTGCTCCTTGGAAAATACACAACCGCAGTAGTACTGCCTATACATATCATACTGCTTTGATATTTCCGTGGACTTTTTATAGCCCTCTTTCTTCTTAAAATCAGAGAAAAGATATCGCACTCCATATTGGCTCTCTAAGTCTTTTCCTATCTCATTGAGCTTTTCGGCATTCTTCAACGGCTGATGGAAAGTGTCGTAGTAAAAAAATCAAAGCCATGCTCCCTTGCATACTGTGCACTCTCCTCAAGACGCAGCCTGTAGCACTTAAAGCACCTCTCCCCGCCCTCAGGCACAGCTCCATGCCGCGTGCCATATCGTAAAAGCGCCTGGTGTCGTACACACCCTCCACAAAGTGAACCGGATTTTTCACCGGAAACTCATCTATAAAGCGCTTCTGTTCCTGTGCTCTCATGTGATATTCCTCTGGCGGATAAATGTTTGGATTGTAATAAAATACCGTCACCTTAAAATACTCCGAGAGCGTCTGTATGCAGTATGTGCTGCACGGCCCACAGCAGCTATGAAGCAAAAGACGTGGAGTGCAGTTATTGTCCATGCAATTTTCTTTTATTAAATCTTCCATTAATTTTTGATAATTTATTTTGTTTGCCATATTATATTATTTCTTTCTCAAAATTCAAAAATTTTTGACATATCCCCAAATATTATTTCATGTAACTATTCTGCATATTTACTATTCTGATTAATTACTATTTCTGATATAAGCCGCATAATACGAACAAGGGCCGGAAGTCTCCTCCCGGCCCGGCTCATACTAATCCTCTTCTTCATATCCGAACATTAGTCTAAAAATCTTTTTTCCTGTTTCAGTCTTGAATATGTGCTTGTATGCCTTGTCGATTGCACGGTTTCCCGCATCATCCTCATACAGATTTACGAGGAAATCAGCCTCAACGAGTATCTGATAATCAAGACCATCTATATTGTCATATGTGTGATGGTGACCTATGAGAAAACAAATTCTTTCAACTATGTAATTCTCAAAGCCAAGCTGTGAGAGCATCTTCTGAGCGATTATCGGTCCCTCCTGCTCCTGAAGCTTTCCATCGCACCTGCCATACTTCTCCTCCGCCACACGTATGCCAATATCGTGTGTGTAAGCCGCTGCCTCAAGTATAAAGAGCGAGGCATCATCAAGCTCCTCTCCTATACCGATAAGCCTTGCATAGCTGTGCACCTTGGTGAAATGCTGGATTCTCTTTGGATCGCCATCATAGTAGGCAATCATATCCATAAACAAGTCGTCTAACTGTTGTTTACTATAACTGTCACTATCCATTTAATATATTTTTCTCCTGAATAATATGTTAATTAGTCTCATTGCCGGCTTTGCACCGACAATGATAACATACTACAAAGCAATCATTTTTTCAATATTTTTACACAAATTTTTCTTATTTTTTGAAATCACTATGTTGTTTGTCACACTGTTATGTGGGAACAGTAACATCACTACTTTGCATCACGGAAAAATCCCCTGAATGCGAATTCTGACAAAGGCTTCTTGTAAAGCAGCTCTCCTATCAATATCTCAAACGCCCCACCTGCCAAAATAGCAATATAGCCTAGCAATGCCACCACCGGGAGTCCAAGCTTAAAAACAGCATTAGAAACCGGCACAAACGCTGCTCCTGAAAACACAGTAAAAACGCCCATAAACAAAACCATGAATACGATAAAGCCAAGTACATAATACTTATAGCATATGCTTGTGTACAGATATACTGTCAACAGCTCAACATCGAGCGTAAAAAGTGTGAAGATAAGCTGTTTCTTATCTGCTACGGAATTCTGTATCAGAATGACTCTTTCTATTACCAAAAATGTGAAAACAACAAGATTGATTACCGTGCTTGACATCACCGGAATGTATATCTGCAGCTTCTTTTTCAGTGATGTGGACTGGATAAGCTCTGACACATCCATCGACATGATGAGCTGAAATGTGAACATCCCGCACATCATAAAGTATACACCACCTATGATGGAAGTTCCCTTGCTCATTATATCGGATGCAATTCCGATTACTGCAAAGAATACAAACATGATCACATTCAACTTCAGTTTGTAGCCATATCTCAATAATTTAAATCCTAATTTAATATCTTTCAGCATAATATTTCTCCTTTTCAAATATACTTCCAATTTAAAATGCCTCTACACATCAACATATGATCTGCGGATACGCACCATCATATGATAATATGTCGCTGCTATCACTCCTACAAGCACCACTGCTAACACAGGTGCGATAAACCAAATTTTTGCGCCATAAATCAAAACAGCTATACTACCTGCAATTGCCGGGAAGATAACTATAAGCGCCAGCAGATAAATATACATTCCCAGATCCATGTATCTGAATATATTTAATGAGCCAACCGAAACAATTGAAGATATCATAATAATGTCAAATATCGACCAGATATTAACTCCAAATTTAATAAACGGCATTGAAGCAATGAGTATTGTAATTCCAATACGCAGCGGTCTTACAAGTATATCCACAAGAACTGCATTCTCAAAGTATCTTACTCCGTTAAAACCTGTCTTTAAAAAATGCATGCCAAATGCATTCTTCTTGCACATACAGCCGAAGCAGAAATAGTCCTGCACCACCTCGCACATCATATAAAAATCATAAACAATTACTATAACTCCAATCCATGCCCAGATTGTTTTCGAACAGGCAATTAGCATTGATGTAAAAATTGCTAAAAACGGAATCAGTATATTTGTTATAAGCCGATACTTGAGATTAGTCATAACACGGTAATCCCTGATGTATGTTAGAACTTCATTCTTTGCTTTGTTATCTTTTTTATTAATTGTTCTTTCAGTATCATGTTCCTGTGAAAACATTTTTTCATTCATACTTCCTGACATATTTTTCATAACACCTCACCTCGCACTAGCGCATCACAATCTTTGTGTTATTTTTCATGACCGCAACGCTTATCTGGTAAAGTGTCGGAATCTCCTTTGTCACATTAAGTCCTGCAAGCTTATCTATGTTTTCCGCCAAGCATATGCCCTCAAAGCCGTACGGGGTTTTGGTCATTGAATAAAGCACCTTACCGTCTTCATACCATCCGAAAATGAGCTGTTGGCTTTCTTCATATCAATGCTGCCATGTGAAAATATTGCAAGCTCCTCACAATATCTGTGAAAATCCTCTGCAGAAAAATCATCAAACATCAGCTTGCTGATTTCCTCGATATCCTTAACTGTCCACTGCGGCAGATAGTATTTACCCGGACCGGTGTAGCCTATGCGGTTTTTAATATCTCCCGAGTTTTCCTTCTGTTTGTCGGAATACTGTCCAAAGTATGTGATTTCACCTTTATAGTCAAGCCTGATTCCTGCTAATATATTTAAAAGTGTTGTCTTTCCTGCTCCGTTTTCTCCGATTAAGGCGGTCGCAAAGCCCTGTGGTATTACGAAATTCTCCACATCCAGTGTAAAATTTTTAAGTTCCTTTGTGATTTTTGCTGCCTCAATTGCATTCTTTGTTGTCATTTCCATTCCTCCTGACTCGTTTCATATCTTTATTTATCCACCTCAAGCAACGCCTCAAGCATTCCCTTAAGCTCGTCGTTCGAGATTCCTGCTACCTCAGCTGCGGCTATCGCGTCTGTCAGCGACTCCTCCACCTTGCGCAGGTGCTGTTCCTTTATCATCTCACTGTCCTGTGCATTGACATAAAAGCCCTTGCCCTGCGCCGCTGTGATAAGCCCCTCATCTGCAAGCTGCTCATAAGCCTTCATCGTGGTTATCACACTGATTTTCAAGTCCTTTGCCAGCCCTCTTATAGACGGAAGGAACTCCCCCTGCTCATACCTGCCGGCCAAAATATCTGTCTTGAAGCTGTCCGCTATCTGCTGATAGATGGGCACTCCTGAATTTTGCATCAGCTTCATATGCTACCTCCGTACTGTATTTATTAACTGTTCATGTGTTATATATACACTATATACATTTTAATGTCAATACCTTTCTATAATTATCTCTCTAAAGATTTCACCTCAAAATTTTGATTTGACATACACTCTTATATCTGATAATATAATATAGCTTGCCGATATGGCTCAGTAGGTAGAGCGACGCACTCGTAATGCGTAGGCCACCGGTTCGATCCCGGTTATCGGCTTCATACATAAAAAACACCTCATTCAAAACTGAATGAGGTGTTTTTTTATTACAAAAATCCCTCTTGACATTTATAAAAAATATATTAAAATTATCTCGTTGGTTTATTTTTAGTAAACAAAAAATCTATTATTAAACCTACAGTAAATATAACGTAAAATGTATTAGAAAGGGAAGTAATCATGGATATCGGACATCGTATGAAGGAGCTTCGTATCCAGTACGGACTTACCCAGCAGGAGCTTGCTGACAGGGCTGAACTGACGAAGGGATTTATCTCCCAGCTCGAGCGAAATCAGAATTCACCGTCAGTCGGCACCCTGCTTGATATCATCCAGTGCTGGGTATGACACCGGCGGAGTTTTTTACGGATTCGGAACCTGAGCAGATTGTATACAAGGCAAACGACTATTTCGAGAAAATTGACGAGGAAAAAAACAGCAAGGTGGAATGGATCATTCCAAACGCACAGACCCGCTCCATGGAGCCTGTCAGGCTCACTCTTCATCCGGGTGGCAGTTCTGAAATATATCTGCCTCAGGAATGTGAGGAGTTTGGATATGTGATAAAGGGCACAGTGAAGCTTTGCTATGGTGGCAAAGTGCACACCGTAAAGGCCGGTGAGTCCTTTTATTTTAAAGCCGGTAAGAAGCATTTTATTGAAAATAAGTCTTCAAAGGATGCCATGCTCATATGGGTCAGCAATCCTCCAAGCTTCTGACGCTTCCACTGCAGAAGCTCTTTTATAGGGCTGTAATTACTGCCGGCCACATTTTTAGTGTGTACAGCAGCAAATTATAAACATACAGTTCCTACCAATACTATAATTACATGAGAAAGGTTTACACCATGGGAAAGAAATTAATTGATTTTATCGATATCACAAAGTCATACAACGGCAATGTTGTACTCGACGATTTAAATCTATACATCAGGGAGAATGAGTTTCTGACGCTGCTTGGACCATCAGGCTGCGGAAAGACCACCACACTTCGCATGCTCGGTGGCTTTGAGACACCGGACAAGGGAAAAATCATGTTTGATTCAAAGGACATCACAAATGTGCCTGCAAACGAGAGAAATCTGAACACTGTTTTCCAGAAATACTCTCTTTTCCCTCATATGACAATAGCTGAAAACATCGCGTTTGGTCTTAAAATAAAGAAAAAAAGCAAGGCTTACATTGATGACAAAATAAAGTATGCATTAAAGCTCGTCAATCTCGACGGCTTTGAAAACCGCTCTGTGGATTCTCTTAGCGGAGGCCAGCAGCAGCGTATCGCTATTGCAAGAGCTATTGTAAACGAGCCTAAGGTACTGCTGTTAGACGAACCTCTTGGCGCTCTCGACTTAAAGCTGCGCCAGAGCATGCAGTATGAGCTATCCGCTTCAAAAATGAGCTCGGTATCACCTTCGTCTACGTCACACACGACCAGGAGGAGGCGCTTACCATGTCTGACACCATCGTAGTATGAATCAGGGCTATATCCAGCAGATTGGCACACCAGAGGACATTTACAATGAGCCTGAAAATGCCTTTGTCGCTGACTTTATCGGGCACAGTAATATCATCGACGGTGTTATGATAAAGGATAAGCTTGTCGAGATACTCGGTGTAAAGATGCCTTGTGTGGACGAAGGCTTTGGTGAGAACACGCCTGTCGATATAGTCATCCGCCCGGAGGATGTGGAGCTGGTGCCTGCGGAGGACGGCTACATGCAGGGCGATGTCGTGTCAAATATCTTCAAGGGAGTGCACTATGAGCTTGAGGTAAAGGCAAACGGCTACGACTGGATGGTACACACCACCAAATATGTAGAGGTCGGCAGTCATGTGGGTATCAGGGTGATTCCATTTAATATCCAGGTAATGCACAAGCCTGAGTCCTCAGATGAAAAGGCGGTGGAGATAGATGTCTAAAATAAAGAAACAGCTGCTCGCAGGGCCGTACCTCATATGGATTATCGGATTTATCATACTTCCGCTTTTCATGATTGTGTACTATGCATTTAAAGGCTCTGACGGAGGCTTCACATTTGAATATGTGGCTGCAATAGCACAGCACACCAATATCAAGGCACTGCTTTTATCCCTGCGGCTTGGAATCATATGCACCATAATATGCCTGGTGCTGTCCTATCCGCTTGCGATGATTTTAAACGGCTTAAAGATTAAAAACCAAAGCTTTGTGGTATTTGTTTTCATGCTTCCTATGTGGATGAACTTTATGCTTCGAATACTCGCATGGAAGCAGCTTTTGTCCAAAAACGGTGTCATCAACTCGATACTCACCACTCTCGGACTTCCGGGCTTCAACATCATGAATACCTCCGGAGCAGTCGTGCTTGGCATGGTCTATGACTTTCTGCCATTCATGCTGCTGCCTATATACAACTCCATGACCAGAATCAAAAACGACTGGATTGAGGCGGCTCTTGACCTCGGTGCAAACAAAGTCACAATATTTTTCAAGATTATACTGCCACTTACAGTTTCCGGTGTCATAAGCGGAATCGTAATGGTTTTCGTGCCATCACTCACATCCTTTGCCATTTCACAGATACTCGGAGGCGGCAAGGTCCTGCTCATCGGAAATATCATAGAACAGGATTTCGTCCATGGTTCGCAGTGGGGCGCAGGAAGCGGTCTCTCACTCGTGCTCATGGTATTCGTGTTAATCAGCATGGCACTCGTCAATCTGTTTGATAAGGAAGGAGACCAGAGCGCATTATGGTAAAAAAAATAGCATCAAGGGTATATATGGGACTTATTTTTTTGTTTCTGTATCTACCTATCCTTGTATTAATAGTACTCTCCTTCAACAACTCCAAATCCAAGGTTAAATGGGGAGGCTTCACGCTCGACTGGTACATAAAGTGCTTTCAGAGTGAGCGGATTATGTCGGCATTTTCTACAACACTGCAGATTACGCTGCTTGCAGCTGTGATTTCTACAATAATAGGAACTCTCGCAGCCATGGGTATAAGCGCCATGAAGAAACGTAACCAGACAATCTATCTGGGCGCTACAAACATCCCGATGCTCAATGCAGATATCGTGACCGGTATCTCAATGATGCTTTTGTTTGTAAAATTCATGAATCTGGGCTTTGTGACAGTGCTTATCGCACACATCACGTTCAATATCCCTTATGTGATACTCAATGTGCTTCCAAAGCTCAAGCAGACCAACAAATACACCTATGAGGCCGCACTTGACCTGGGCGCATCACCTCTATATGCATTTTTCAAGGTCACCTGGCCTGAAATAAGCCCCGGAGTGTTCTCCGGCTTTATGATGGCGGTCACAATGTCACTCGATGACTTCTCCATCACCTACTTTACGAAGGGTGCCGGAGTAAACACACTCTCAACCATGCTCTACACAGAGCTGAAAAAGGGTGTAAAGCCGGAGCTGTATGCTCTGTCAACCATACTTTTCTTCACAGTGCTGTTGCTTTTGGTTGTGGTAAACATCAACTCAAACCAGATACCTGTCAGCGCCTCAAAGAAGCCTGCAAGGGCTAAAAAGCTGCGCATCGTAAAGCGTAGTGTGAGCATCGCAATTGTTGCAGTACTCGTAATCGGCTGCTTTTCGGTATTTACCATAAGCGCCGGAGGCACGAACAATGACAATGCCATAACAGTGCTAAACTACGGTAAATACATCGATGAATCAGTAATCGACAGTTTCGAGCAGGAAACCGGAATCACCATTAAATACGAGGAATACGAGGAGCCTGAGGAGATGTACACAAAGTACAAGTCCGGTGCCATCGATTACGATGTCATCTGCACCTCTGACTACATCATCGAGAAGCTCATAAGTGAAGGTGAGGTCAACAAGATAGACTACAGCTCAATGCCAAACTATCAAAATGTAAATCAGGATATAATCGACATGTCCGCATCCTTTGACCCGACACATGAGTATACTGTGCCTTATTTCTACGGCACACTCGGCATACTATACAATAAAAAGCTGGCTGATGCATCAGACCTAAATACCTGGGACTGCCTGTGGAACGGCAAATACAAGGACAACATGATTATGATTAATTCTGTCCGTGATGCCTTTACTCCAGCCCTTCGCACACTTGGCTACTCGATAAACGAGACAGACACAGCAAAGCTCGATGAAGCATTTGATATACTGAACAAACAAAGCAGTGATGTGCTCGCCTACTACGTGGATGAAACCTGTGATGAGATGGTTGCTGAAAATGCGGCAATCGCAGTGTGCTACTCCGGTGAGGCAGCTGCCGCCATGGCTGAAAATGACAACCTGGACTATATCGTGCCAAAAGAGGCTCAAACCTCTGGATTGACTCATGGTTTATTCCAAAGACATGCAAGAATAAAGAGGGCGCACAGGAATTTTTGAATTATATCTGCAGTGATGAGCCGGCACAACTCAACTTTGAATATGTATACTATGCATCACCTATCCAGTCTGTCATCGACAACCAGGATGCAGAAACGAAGGAAAATGAGGCGATTAATCCGCCTTCCGATATGCTCAAAAACTGTGAAGTATACAGAGCTTTAAATGATGATGACGCAACTCTTTACAACACACTGTGGCAGAGGCTTAAATCGGATTAAAAATGAATTGCGCAGCTATATTTTGTATGATGTCACAAAAATGAAGTCTAAAAATTGTACAAAAATACATATTGCAAACTTCAACAAACAATGATAGAGTAAAACCCACGAAGCGCCCTGCTTCGTGGGTTTTACTTTTCCACGGGATCCGATATTTTTATGCTCCGCAAGGAGATTCATGAAATACACGGAGTTTTTACATACTATAGAAACAGAAATAACCGCAAGACTTGACAATAATTTCAAGCTTACCATCCATCCTGTCAAAAAGAACAACGGGATGATCTACGACGGATTGGTGATTATCAATCCCAAATTCAATATAGCACCGACTATTTATCTCAATCCTTACTACCATTGGTATCTTGATGGTGTATCCATTGATTCTATTCTCGATGCAATTTTATCCACCTACAATGATTTCAAGCCAACTGAAGATTTTGACATAAGCTTCTGTGATGATTTTTCCAAGGTGAAGGAGAAAATAATTTTCCAGCTCATAAGCTACGACAAAAACCAAAAGCAGCTAAAGGACGTGCCCTATATCAAATATCTGGATTTTGCCATCATATTTGAAGTATATGTAGGAGCGCAACTGCCTGAATTTGGCACCATTACAGTCACAGATGCGCTTCTGTCACGCTGGGGCATAGATACAGAAACACTAATCCGCGCCTCAATGCAAAATACACCAAGGATACTTCCATGCTCAATAATCAACATGGCAGAGTTTCTTGCCAAAAAATGTCCGGGCTATGCCAATCAGATGCGCGCAGTCTGTGATTTTGACAGCCTGCCTATGTATATCCTTACAAACAGCAGGCAGACAAACGGCGCATCCGCCATACTCTACCCGGGTGTGCTAAGCTCGCTGGCAAAAAAGCTCGGCGGCAATATGCTGCTCATACCAAGCAGTATCCATGAATTTCTGGTAATGCCGCTGGATAGCGATATAGATGTCTGCAACCTAAGCGAATTCATCTGTGAGGTAAACTCTACAGAGGTACGCGACGAGGAAGTACTCGGCGAGAGGTACTACATATACGATAGTAAAACAGACACTGTCTACTGATAATCATATAACCCGATAACACAAAATACCGGATATCATATCATAGATATGTATCCGGTATTTTACTTTCTAAGAACATAGTTGGAAATTCATGAAAGTTATTGGCCTGTTATTTGCAGAACGATGTACTAGTTGCCAAGCAGCATGTCGTAAAGCTTCTCATACTCTTTCGCAGATGCCTTCCATGAGAAATCATGCCTCATGGCGCGCTGCATCATCTCCTGCCATCTGTCCTTATGGTTTTCAAACACATCAAGAGCATATTTGATGACATGCAGCATATCATGCGCATTATAATTGGCAAAGGAAAAGCCATCGCCCGTATTCTCGTACTCATTGTACGGCACTACAGTGTCCTTAAGGCCACCGGTCTCCCTGACTATAGGCAGCGTACCATATCGCATAGACATGAGCTGGCTCAAGCCGCACGGCTCAAAAAGAGACGGCATGAGAAATGCGTCACAGCCTGCATATATCTCATGTGCATTTTCCTCTGAGTAGCCGATATATACTCCAAGCTTCTGCGGATACCTGCCATGGAAATAATTAAACATCTCCTCGTACTGCTGCTCTCCTGTGCCCTGCACTATAAACTGTACATTCATGGTGGAAAGCATCTCCTCCATCACATATGCCACCAGATCAAAGCCCTTCTGCCTTTGTCAGACGCGAAACTATTACCAATCCATGCATGACATCCCTTATCCACAGCCAGACCCATTACTTCTCCTGCAGTTGACGCTTATTAACGACCTTTCCACTCAATTCCCTTACAGAAAAATGCTTATCCAGATATGTATCCTTCATAGGATTAAAGACATCATAATCTATACCGTTTACAATGCCTCTCAAATGCCTGCGCCGCTCAAGCATCAGGCCATCCAGGCCCTCTCCGCCCTCAGGTGTACAGATTTCATCTGCATATGTCGGACTGACAGTCGTAATCTCATCTGCATATACTATGCCGCCCTTTAAATAATTAGCCTCACCATAGAACTCCAGCTCCCCTGAATTAAAAATATGCTCCGGAAGTCCTGTAACATCAGCCACCTCTTTAATCTTCCATCGCCCTTGAAACTTCATATTGTGAATGGTAAAGACTGTCTTGATACCGGCATAGAAATTGTCTGAGCCGTATACTGTCTTTAGAAAAACCGGCAAGAGTCCTGTCTGCCAGTCATTACAATGTATCACATCCGGGGCAAAATCTATAACCGGCAAAGCCTCAAGCACCGCCTTTGAAAAGAAAGCAAACTTCTCCACATCCTCGTATATATTGTTGTATGGCTTATCTCCTGCAAAGTAAAACTCATTGTCGACAAAATAATATGTCACACCATCATACTGCGATGTAAAAATCCCCACATACTGCCTGCGCCAGTTGAGATTGACATAAAAATGACAGACGAACTTAAGCTGTGGCAGTAATTTATCATCCATACATTTGTACTTCGGAAGTATAACTCTCACGTCATATCTGTCCTTGTCAAAATATTTCGGTAAAGATCCCACTACGTCAGCTAGTCCACCTGTCTTCATATAAGGTATTGCCTCTGATGCGGCCATTAATATTTTCATTTTGTCCATGCTGAAACCTCCCCCAGATTACAGTTATTTAAACAACGATTAATCTGATAAAAAATATAGTATACATCCTGAAACCAATAGAATGTATACTATATTATATCACGCGGGAGTACATTTTGCCTAGTAAATTTATCAAAACGTAGTTTTATTTGTCTATAATGACGATTTTTACATCCCTAGACGTATTTTGTCTGTAATCAGGGCAATAAACTCCGAATTGGTAGGCTTGCCCTTACCATAGTTTACAGTGTATCCAAACATGGAGTCTATCGTATCCATCCTGCCTCTGCTCCATGCCACCTCGATAGCATGCCTTATGGCTCTCTCCACCCTGCTTGAGGTAGTCTTGTACTTCTTTGCAATAGTGGGATACAAAAGCTTTGTGATAGAGCTAAGCATTTCCATATCCTCAACGCACATCACTATCGCAGTCCTAAGATACTGATATCCCTTTATATGAGCCGGAACACCTATCTCATGAATGATATCCGTCACCTGTGTCTCAAGGGATTTTTTCTCCATATATGTATCATCAAGTGGCTCAGTGTCACCGGATGCTCTCTTTACATACACAAGTACCACATCAGAACCGGCATTACCGTTTATCATGTTGTATGCTTCATCACTACTTCTTGCTGTTCCTAAAAACTCCATGCCCTTTAATAAACTCTGCATGTTTTTCTTTTCGTCTGCTACTGCGACATTTAAAGTGCTCATCAAACTCTCCTATGCCGCCAATTACTGTCATGTCAAAACAAATTGTATGCTTTTATGATAACACATTTTGTCGAATTTTGTCGAGAGCGTAATTTTTTTTAAATTTTATGTAACCATTCAGCCCACGCATATTCGCAAAACTGCACGATACCCGTGCTTTCTCTATTCTTCAAACTGAGAGTTATACAGCTCTGCGTAAAATCCGTTCTTTGCAAGAAGCTCATCGTGTGTACCCTGCTCGATAATGTCTCCGTCCTTCATGACAAGAATCATATCGGCATTCTTGATAGTAGACAGCCTGTGGGCGATGACAAAGCTTGTTCTGCCCTTCATCAGATTGTCGAGTGCCTTCTGGATACGGATTTCTGTACGTGTATCGACAGAGGATGTGGCTCATCAAGGATAAGGATTGGATTGTCTGCAAGAATGGCTCTTGCTATTGTCAAAAGCTGCTTTTGTCCCTGTGACACATTGGATGCATCCTCGTTGAGCTCCATATCGTAGCCACCCGGCAATGTCTGGATAAAGTGATGCGCATGTGCTGCCTTTGCTGCCGCGATGACCTCCTCATCTGTGGCATCCAGACGGCCGTAGCGGATATTTTCCATAATGGTGCCCTTAAAGAGCCATGTGTCCTGCAATACCATGCCGAATGCATCTCGCAGATCGGCTCTGTTGTAATCCCTGATATCATGTCCGTCTACAAGAATGGCACCTGAGCTTACATCATAAAATCTCATAAGAAGCTTGACCATGGTAGTCTTTCCCGCTCCTGTCGGTCCAACGATAGCAACCTGCTGTCCCGGCTTTACCTTTGCAGAAAAATCATTGATGATGATCTGGTCAGGATTATAACCAAAGTGTACATGCGAAAACTCTACACTTCCCTCGATATGGTCTGGCTTTACAGGATTTTCCACTGTTATATCCTCTTCCTCCTCATTGAGGAACTCAAATACACGCTCAGATGCAGCCGCCATCGACTGAAGCTGGTTTGCCACCTGCGCTATCTGCTGGATTGGCTGTGTGAAATTCTTCACATACTGTATAAATGCCTGGATATCACCGATTGTGATGACATTCTTTATGGCAAGTATACCACCTGAGATGGCTACTCCCGCATATCCTAAGTTTCCTACAAACTGCATGATAGGCATCATAAGTCCTGAAAGGAACTGTGATTTCCATGCGGATTTGTAGAGCACATTGTTGGCCTCCTTAAAGGTCTTTACAGTCTCTGCCTCTTTATTATATGCCTTTATGACGAGGTGGCCTCCGTACACCTCCTCGACCTGTCCGTTTATGTGTCCCAGATACTCCTGCTGCTGTCTGAAGTATTTCTGTGAATGCTTTATGACAAACGAAATAAGTATCATCGAAACTGGCAGGATAACGAGTGAAATCAGCGTCATGAGCGGTGAAATAGACAGCATCATGACCAGTGTACCGACCAAAGTGGCAACAGATGTAATAATCTGTGTGATACTCTGGTTCAAGCTCTGTCCGAGTGTGTCCACATCGTTTGTGATACGCGAAAGTACCTCACCATATGTCCTTGACTCGAAATACTTCATCGGCATACGGTTGATTTTGCTCGTGATGTCCTTACGCATCCTGTAGCAGGTCTTCTGCGTGATGCCTGTCATGATAAGTCCCTGGGCAAACATAAAGATGGCACTCACCACATATAAAGCCAGCGTAAACAAAAGAACCTTTGCAATATAATCAAAATCTATGCCGCCTGTTCCTGCAATCTTGTTCATGAGTCCCTCGGCAAGCGCAGTGGTGGCTTTACCCATGACCTTCGGTCCTGCAACGGAGAAGACAGTCGAAACTGCTGCAAAAATCATAACTGCAATGATAGCAGCCCAGTATCTGCCGAGATACTTTATGAGTTTCTTTGTAGAGCCTTGAAATCCCTGGCCTTTTCTGTGACCATTCCGGGGCCACGTCCCATTGGCCCTCTTGGCCTCTTAGGAGGCATCTTAAACTGTTCGTTATTATTCTCACTCATCTTACATGCCCTCCTTTTTGTTATCATCAAGTCCAAGTTCCCTGGCTGAAAGCTGTGACTGTGCAATCTGCATATATACATCGCAATTTTTAAGAAGCTCCTCGTGGGTGCCTTTTCCTACGATTTTACCGTCATCGAGCACGAGAATCTGGTCAGCATGAATAATCGTGCTGATACGCTGTGCCACGATAATAACGGAAGCACTCTCTGTAACCTCTGCTAAGGCTGCACGCAGACGCGCGTCAGTCTTCATATCGAGTGCTGAAAAGCTGTCATCAAACACATAAATATGAGGGTCCTTTGCGATAGCTCTTGCTATGGCAAGCCTCTGCTTCTGACCACCTGACACGTTTGAGCCGCCCTGTGCGATTGAGCTTTCATACCTGTCATTCTTTGTCTCGATAAACTCAGAAGCCTGTGCGATATCCGCAGCCTTTTTTATCTGCTCATCACTCGCGTCTGCTTTACCAAAGCGCAGGTTTGAGGCGATGGTTCCCGAAAAAAGAATACCCTTCTGCGGAACAAAGCCTATTGACTCGCGAAGCTCGCTTAGTGTGTAGTCTCTGATATCGTGTCCATCAAGCTCTATTGAGCCTCCAGTCACGTCATAGAAACGCGGAATCAGGTTTACAAGTGTAGACTTTCCACAGCCGGTACTTCCGATGATAGCTGTGGTTTTGCCCGGCTCCGCCACAAAATCAATGTCTGAAAGCACATCCTCCTTTGCTCCCGGATATCTGAAATCCACATGGTTGAAACGGATAACACCTCTGTGATCAGCCTCAGTAACAGGCTCTTTTGGATCATTTACAGTGCTGTTTGTCTTTATAACCTCATCGATACGCTCTGCCGCAACACCAGCTCTCGGAAGCATGATGGACATGGCTGAAAGCATGAGGAATGACATAACAATCATCATGGCATATGTAATAAACGCAGTCATGGTACCTACCTGCATGGAGCCATTGTCTATTCTGCCTGCTGCAACCCACACGATACCAAGTGTGATGCAGTACATGATCATGGACATACCCGGCATCATAAAGGTCATGACACGGTTTGTAAACAGCTGTGTGCGTGTAAGCTCACGGTTAGCCTCATCAAACCTCTTTTCCTCCTCCTTCTCACGCCGAAAGCCCTGATAACGGAAAGACCTGTAAGAATCTCACGAGAAACAAGGTTTACCTTGTCTACAAGACTCTGCATAATCTTGAACTTTGGCATCGCAATGCCAACCAGTGTGAAAATAAAAACCATGATGGCAGCAACCGCAATGGCAATCACCCACTCCATGCCGGATTTGGTCTGTGCCACCTTGATGATACCACCGATACCAACGATTGGCGCGTAAAGCACCATACGAAGCATCATAGTAGTAACCATCTGAATCTGCTGTATATCGTTCGTGCTTCTCGTAATCAGTGATGCCGTAGAGAATTTGTTAATCTCGGCATTTGAAAAACCTACAACCTTTGAAAAGGTCTTCTCCCTCAAATCCCTGCCGACAGCGGCACCGACCTTTGAAGCCGCAAAACCTACAACACATGCTGCTATAAGCATAATAGCTGCAAAGGCTGCCATCTTGGCGCCTGCCTTCCACAGATAAGCAACCTGATTGGCATCCACGTCGATTCCTGCATTCTCATCACACTTTGTCGCAAAAGTTACACCCATGGACTTTAAAGTAGCTGAACCCACCGCATCGATTTTTTCCTGCACCTTGCTTCTTATCTGCTTTATCATGTTATCATCGAGCGCTACTCCCTGCGGGATAGCCGATGCATCCACATCCATCTGCTCACCCGACTGAAAAGCCTGATATGCCATGACAAGAGGAACCAAAAGCTCCTCATCCAGCTTATCAAGTGTGTCCGAATCAGCTGTCAGCTTGTATTTTGCCACACCGTCATCAGATTTTGAAGCATCCTCTGCCTCATAACAGTCCGTAAATTTTTCTTTCTCGTCAGACAGCATAAATGTCTGTGCCATCTGATAATCCTCCGATGTAATCTCCTTTGGCAGGATATGCTCAATGCCATGATCCTGGATACCCACATCAATGATGTCAGATGTGTACGCAGGCAAAGCCAGATCACAATAAGCCTGAGCAATGAGAAAAACAAAAATTAATATGATCCATCGCCAGTATGGAATCAGGTTTTTGAAAATTTTACTCATAAACGTTTCCTTTCTTTCCGGTTAATTTATCCCCCATCCACGAATGCAAAAAAATATCCGCAATCGTGCGCATACTATTTATTTTATCAATAAGCGTGGATAATTCAATAAAGAAAGTATAAAGAAACAGTAAAAAAACAGAGACTATATAAATGGTTTATATAAGTCTCTGTTTGATAAATTGTGCTTAATCGAAAAGTATGTGATAGCTAGAAGCCTTTGAAAACTAATCCAAATCTGCAAGACCTACACGCTGTATCTGGAAGGTCTTGTATGCCTTTGCTGTTGTAGTTTCTTTATCACCACCGCTCACCTGTGACTGGTAAATCTTACTATATCCTACGGCATAAATCTTTATAGAATTAGCTCCCTCCGTTAAAACACTCAATGGTACCTTTACCTTATATGTCTTGTTATTTTCAAAGAAGTCCCTTGGATCCTTATTTAATTGACTGTTTTCTTTACTGTTATTTATCTGTTCATTTTCTGTTCCGTCATTATTCAGTGTATAGATATCCCAGTCCACCTTCTTTAAGTAAATCTTATCATTTCCGGTGCCAATCGTTTCATCTTTTGGATTTTTTTGCGGATCCTCGATATAAAAATCCAAATAAACAACAGTTTTTTCATCAATCTGATTTCGCACAAGGTTTGAATCCTTTACCGTAAAATAAACATCCTGCGTACTGTCTGCACCATCTAGTCTGGCATCCGCTTTATTAGCTGCTTCTTCTTCAATGGCATCATCAATAGTTGCATATAATGTAGTTATGTCATTTGAATCAGTATCTGCATTCTCCTTAAGATAAATTGACGGCTCATGAACTGATGCACTATATGCAGCAATCATAGTGTTTATATAAAGTTTCAATTCATCATCATTATTTGAGAAATCGGAATGTCCTACACCTGAGTATGTTACATTTCCCATTGTGTAAATATAATAATTATTTCTTACATCCTTTGGAGACTGCTCATAAATTCCATGGTTTGACAAGGTATACCATACAACAATATCACTCTCACCATCACCATCAGCATCCTGATTCATATCCAGCTGGTAGTACTGCTTATGAGTGGTAGCTATATTTATTTCGTCAGCAATCTTAAAAGGATATGTGGTAATCTGTCCTGAATTAACCTTGACTGCCTTATTAGTCTTAGCTTCAAAATCATTACCATCTAGCCCTGAATACAGCCTGTACTCGCCATGATCGTTACCATTATCTTTCCACTGATACTGATTTAAATCTGCATAAGTAAATCCCTGATTCTGTCTGACAATAACTGAATTATCAGATTTTGGCTCATATGCAATATCAGTATTATTCTTTTTGGCAGTCTGTACAGCTTTATCAAAATCCTCATCAGTACTCTGTAATGTATTGCCCTTCTTTAAATACTCATTTGACAGGATTCCATACCTGTCCAGTCCGACAGTATCACGAATTATAGAGTTAAACTTATATCCCCAGACATTATTATATTTATTATCATTTTTATTATTACAAAATGACGTTGTATCATGAGCAAACAATACCGGTTTTCCTGACTGGATATATGCTTTTATTTTATCGAGATGATTATTTGTATTATCAATATCATAACAATCACCAAATCCAATTACAAGCATATCGTATGTCTGCAACTTATCACATACCTCATCCATTTTAGGTACGTTGTCATAACGAACTGTTTCTATATCCAGGTCAAAATCCTTCACTTGACTAAGTAATTTATGAAACTTTGTATTGCTATCATTCTTCTGCGCCTGCATATCAAAATTTCCCCTAAAGCCCTCATTATGCTCCAACTTTGAATTAATCTGAAGAATCTTGACTTTTGTAGGACTGCCTTTTGAATTTTTGACATACACATATCCGGATTTCTGATCATATCTGTAGCTATTTGTAGCCTGACTTACACGAAGCTGCCAAGGCATAACTCCTACATAGCCATTCGGCAAATCATAGACCAGTTTATAATTATAATTGCCTGCATTCAGACTATACATATATTTACCATTATCACCCATTACCGGATTCACAATAGTGCCATCACAATATATTTTTATCTTATTTGCATCTATTCCTTCATTGGTTGTCGAAAACTTACCATCGGAATTTGAATCCAAAAACAGCTGTGCATTAAAACTTGCTTTGGAATCAGCACCGCCTGCATTGTTTATTGAAAATTCCAATGTGATCTGATTATTACTAATCTCAACATAATCTGTATCTTTTACTTTTTCCTGCTCCTTGAGTAATATTTCAGGTTTTTCAGTAGTCAGGTAGGTAACAAGCACCGCTGGCTCATTTGACTTATTTTTTAAGTTTCCATTGTTGTCCACTTTAAGAACATTGTCTTTGTCTTTATCTTTTGCATATTTTAAAAAATTAAAAACATTTGAACAGTTATCAATGTAATCCTCATTAATTCCACTTTCATACTTGCTATCATTGCTGAAAAAGCCATCTGAAAAGACGACAGGAAAGCCCGCCTTTATATAATCCTCCAATTCTGAAACCTTCTGCTTAGTAATATCATTGCCTGAACCTCTGTATGTGTTTGGAGCAGTTAAATAATCAGCATTATTTCCATTTCCTCTTAATGTAAGCTGAGTATTAAGCGCCTCTCCATTATTTATATAATCAGTATCCAGCAATCCCGCATGACCATTCTTGAGCATATCATATCCCCAATAATTTACCTTATCACTCGGATTTATAACAACAATGTCACCAACATTTGAGTATTTAAGCCCATCCATTTTCCAATCATTATATACTGTATGACCATCTCTATAATTCAGATTATCGGCTACAAGTCCATATATATCATATCATAATTATTGAGATCCTCTATTCTTCCAATAAATTCTGCACTCGTAACCCTTGTTATTGTAACCTTTTTTTTCTCCGGGCATCTTGATCCAAGCCAATTTTTTAGCTTATCATAATTTAAAGCGTCAGACTCATTTTTTACAGTTCCGGGCTCTATATCCAGTATGTTCAGACTATCTGTCGGATTTATAATGTCTCTTTTATCGGCATACGATATGATATAGCTTAAAACTATCGCCTTTGAAATCTCCTTGTCATAGTATGCATACTCGTCCTTTCCAAGAGTATCATTTTCTTTTTTCCTGCTTGTATTCTCTGAGTTGATATACTCTGCTATCTCGTCAAAATTTTCATTTTTAGCTGCTTCGACAAATTGAGTTTCATCTTCATTTGCAATAAATGCAGAAGCAAAATCATCTCTTAAAACAAATGGCACATCCGTACTAGGATTATAGTTTCGTGGAATAACATATTCGTTGCCAATTACAAAACCATATTTATGGGTTCCACTGTCAACCTTATAGTATTTTATGTCATTCCCCCAGTTAATAAAATTATCAGCTGAGTCCTTAGTAAAATTCAGCGAGCTGAAATTGTTACAGCTCAAAAGACCTGCAAGCTTTTTAATATTACTTGAGTAGTCTGCACTTGAAGCAGGCCACACAATACCATTATCCACTATAACAGGCATCATTATACCACTCTGGTGCACACGCTGGACTATCTGCTTTACCTTGTCCCATGAAATGTCATTATCAGGTTTATATGTTGCAGCATCGTTTACTAAATCATTTGAAAGGACGGACTTTGAGCCGGAAAGATAGAGTAAATCAATTGTTGATACATCTATCTGCTCAAGCTCCTTGGGTGTGACCGTTTTTACATTGAAGGTCATATTGGCAGTCTTATCAGCATCGCCTGTCTTGCCTCCTGGTTAAATACACCTGTTCTGAACCAGTTATTGTTCTTGAAACCACCCTTATAATATATGCGTGTGGTATTTACAGGATAATCAAGCGAGCCGTTTTTATCAGCCTCCATTATATAGTCACCTTTTCCCTTACCCACATAGGTATATGTCTGGCTGTCCTTAACTATATCAAAATATCCGTCTGTATCGGTGAGGATTACCTTTCCTGTGTTACCTGTCTTCTGATTGTCCGGTGTGCCATCATCTATCTTCTCGTATGGATTCTGTGAGTCAAGCACTGCTCCATACTCGCCTGTCTCATCGTAATTAAACTCAATAGGTACCTCAGTGTCCACCTCGTAGTAGGTCTCGTCATCAGTGATTTTATCTGCAGGCACATACTCCATCTCAACCGTACAGTATGTATACTTCTCATAATCCGGCTTACTGCATCAGGCAGACTTGCCATCCGGTCAGCTCTTGCAACAAATTCATATGGCGATGTGATATCTGAATTGTCTTTTCTGTAAATATATGCCTTTGGATCATATTTCGCAATGGCTTGCATATTCTCATCGGAAACGATTGCATATGAGCTCTTTATAGAATAAACCACATGCTTGTCTGATGTGTCATCTGCTGTGCCTGTATCTGTCGTATTGTCTGTGCTGCTATCGATGTTACCATCTGTACCGCTGTCTGTATTTCCATCAGCTTTCTGTGAATTATCAGTCCCTACCAGATACTGTGTATTTGTCATGCCATCCGGCAATTTGACTGCAGTAAACGCAACACTGTAGTAGCCTCTTTTTCCTGTATCCACAGATTCAGAGCCATCTTCTGTCTCATCCTCGCCCTGCATGAAAACATAATGGTCAACATTCTGTCTGTAATGACCTGTAGGCAGTCCATCTTCATTTACAGCAAGCTGGTAATCGGTATTGAACTTGTAGTCACCCTTCTCCTGCTTTGTCATCTTGTAGCCTTCGGTGCCCTGATTTATTTTATCCATATCTACAAGGGCAAGCTCACTCCAGTCATTGCCCAGACTGACATAGCTCTCCTCATACTGCTCATAGTACAGAGGCTTTGTGTTATCCTTTTTATATGTAGTAATAGGCTCAAGCTTTGTTTTCAGACCTGACATATAGTCAGCTCTTTTTTTAACACCATCACCCTTATCGTCAGACATCTTTGACAGTGTACCAAACCAATCGTCAGGCTCCTGACCGTCAATCAGATAGCCGATGGATGCCATTTTCTTGTCAGGCACCACCTCCACTATATTGAAGGGCTTGTCCTTGCCATGTGAGCTGACTATATCAGATATTCCATTGAACGCGACATTTGCATCGACCTTTGTAAGGCTGTCATTCAGCACAAAAGCTGCCACAACGAGACATCCTGTAAGTGTGAGTGATATTGGAACCACTATTTTTTTTCTTAATTTGCTCATTGCGATTGCTCCTTTTATTGTTTGTCATATGTATAAGTAACTACATTAGAAGAAATACTCGGATCTGTTTTCAAGGTTACCCAAACATATATTCTGTAATGTTTACCCTGAATGCGGTTTCCTGATGTCATACTTAGCGTATTATCTTTTATATGATATGTAAATTTTATTCCACCCTTATAATCAGCCTTTTCTGCTTCAGAATATTCTATAATATCATTATTCCGACTTTCTACGCCATTTTCCAACGAATATGCTTCAATGTGCCATTCAAAGTTTGTCACATCATATTTTATACCACTTTTTTCTACCTCGTACTGATCTATCCATGTTTTTTCTGTATTTCCACCATTAAGTCCATGTATTTCCTGCGTGTTCATCCACTTACGTGTATCAACCACATTTATCGTTACAGATGCATATTTGGAAGTATCTTCGTTTGAAGTCACAGTAACTTCAAACTTTTTTGATGTTTCATTTTCTCCGATAGATAATTTTGCTGTATTCTCAGCAGGATTAAACGTTGTTCCACTCCCAGCAGTGCTGCCGGTGCATGACCATGTAACGTCCTGGCTTGGATTATTTCCTCCCAATATTTTAGATGTAAATTCGAGGACATTGCTATTATCCTTTCTGACATATGAAATACTCTGACCTGAGACATCTCTGCCACCATAATATATATGTACAGAAATTGGCTCCTCCGGTACCACATACTCCACATCTGCTCCGGTCGGCACCTTATTACGCATAGTGAAGTTCTGCTTTGAAGTATACTTCTTGTCCCCTGCCTTAAAGTCCACGACAATTCCGACAGAGTTCTTGCTTTCTGCCTCGCTTAAATCTGGGGTAAAGCCTGTGACATTTTCTGCCATAAGAGATTCCTTGCCCTGACCATCTGCCTTCACCGCACCTGTTGCAGGATCCAGTGTATCCTTTCGCAGATAAATTTTGTGCTCTGACGGTCTGTATATGATATTGTATGTACAATCCTTGTTGTAGATAATCAGCTTGCTGTCGGATGATATTTCCTCAGATGATGCTTCTTCGGATGACGCTTCTTCCGCTGATGCAGTTGCAATATAACCGGCCTCAGGGGCTGCTGATGCCACCTCCACCGGCGCTGCCACTGTAGCAGGCTCATACTTGACACCCTTTTGCGCATCAATTATCAGGTCTCCTATCTGATTCATCGTAAGCTGTGCCTCATACTGTAAATCTACATCCTTTGAAGCGTATTTATACTGCTTCGTGCTCGTACCGATAAAGCCCACAACAGCCAGACCCAGTATTCCCATTATCGCCATGACAATGACAAGCTCAACAAGTGTAAAGCCACTGTTTTTCCTATTATTTGATTTGTTCATGCGCTTTAAAAGTTTCATGGTTCATCTTCCTCTCCGATTTCATCATACAACCTTATAACAGCCTTGCGTCAAAATAAAATATTCATCATTAAACTATGTAAATTACTCACATACCACCTTACCGGTCTCCTTGTATATCGTGATAACCTTTTCTGTGCTGTTTTTTTGAATCCAGATACGGCTGCAGCACTTACCATTGGCATCAGGCTTTTGTGCACCTGAGCTTCTGTCAAACTGAAGCATTATCTTGTCTGAGCTGTTCAATTGTGTCTTGTCACTATAATCATCCTTCATGGAATAGTAAACATCAATCCTGCTCTTTCCGACTTTGCTCGGAGCAGATACTGTACCATTTATGGTCGTCTTATAATAGTAGGCACCATCTGATGCATCCTTATATATCTCAAGAACTGCGCTGTCCTTTCCCATAGTGGTGACTCTTGTTTTATTAATTATCGATTCAATATTTCTGGCACACTGCTTCACCTCAACACCCATGACCGAGCGAATGGATATGGTTGCCGCACCTATAAGTACGACAGATATCGCTATCACTACTATAAGCTCTACCAGAGAGAAACCACCATTATTCTTTTTTTCTGTTACAGACATATTGGATTCCTCCCTTGTATATATCGTCAAAATTTGTCAAATATAAATATTTCGCAGCTGTTTTGCGCCTTAGAAGCCGCTTGTTTTCTACTCCTTGGTCCAGTTCTGGTATGTAATGAGCGTAGTATAATCTATTTTTGTATCTGCCTCTTTCTTATTTGAAAAAGAAGAAACATTACCCAGATAGTTGGCACCGTCCATGAACACATCATACAGGTGCAGTGCATCGTCTGCATCACTTACCTTTTCAAGAAGCAATGCCTTAAATACCTCCTGAGTACCATTATCAATCTCGCACTGGTCTTTGTTTACAATTATCCTGCCCTTTGCAACTATGGTACCTGTAAAGTCAGCATTCAGTGTCACATCTCCCGTAGCAACAATTATATCCACATTGTGTGATTTGTCATTTGCATCATAGGTGTAGTTACCGTTTTTGACAATTGCCTGGTATTTTTTTCCCTGATACTCAGTCTCAAATATATGTTTATTACCGGAATTTGGCACTATTTTCAGCAAATTGGTATTGTTAACTATATTTGTAAAAAGCGAAACACTTGCTGCATTTGTCGGTAAATCCGCATAATTTGTCAAAAGCTTTGAGTTTAGTGCAGTATACGTGTGCTGTAAGGCATCTGACTGTGCATCCATGTCCACACCATCAGCTATGCCCTTCAAAAGGCTTAAATTGCTGCCATCGTAGATGCTGTAATTGCCGGCAGTATAGATGCTTGCTGCCTCATTTACCTTTATGCTGTCAGTATAGAACTTAGTGTATCTATTGAGCTTGTCACTGTCTGCGCCAAAATAGTCTCTGTAATACTCAGCTGCCTTGTTCGTTGGCAGATTTACATAATAGTATACAAGTCCATCATCACTATTATCAGTAGAAGGAACAAAGACCTTCTTTATACAGTTGTCGATTGTCTTTTTCTCCGGCAGATATGCGAGAGAGACTTACCTGTCTTTGTGCTGACCACATTGGCATTTATTTCAGTATACTTTGTCTGATCCTGTCCTGTTGCCGTAATATCCTTGTACTCCTTAAAGGAGAGTGGATTCTTGTTGTAAAGCGATTTGGCATCCGCACCATCTCCACTTGTGCCTATGCACTCAGGCGGCACAAGGTATGCTATCTGGTCACCCTTTACAGAGATTGACTCACCCATGCCCACATTGCTGTTTTGTGTACCCACACTACTTGAGTTTACAATAGCCTGGGTATTGATATATGCGGTTCCTGCCAACATAAGCTCCCTGATATTTGACATATCAAGAGATGCCTCCCTGCCGTTTATGATAATAGCAGAGCTATCGCCTGCGACAGGATTTTCCTTGTCAGCACCTCCGTTGCCAAAGCCGACGTACTTCGCATTGTTATTCTTATTATTCTTGCCAAGTGTAACCTTTGAGCCTGTACCCTTTAAGGTCATGTCATCTGCCACATATGTCATGCCATCTAAATTGACTGTTGCACCATTTACATTTATGTTGCTTGTCCACAGCTGGCACTGTGAATCAACAGAAAGTGTACTGTTATTGTGTACCCCCGCCATATTCTTTTTTATTGTACCAGTATCTTTTCCGGCAAAGTCTCCCACCTCTATATCGCCCTCTGCAATCATATAGCTGGTATCCTTTACATCAAGTGTGGCATTGTTTGGAATGGTAACACTCGTAGTAGAAGTCCCTGTGCCTGCCGCATTTTCACAGCCGGCGTAGAGATTACCGGATAGATTCACTTTATTAAGTCCTGATATAATATCCAGTCCTTCATTTCCGACAAGAGAATATGTAAAAAGCTCCGGAACTCCTCCCGATGCTGTAAAGCTCATGGATGGAACTCCCAGAGAAATATCTGTTTCTATTATTGATTTAAATCCCTTTTCATCGGTATACTCTACCTGATGCCATTAATGACTGCGCGGCTGTTGTATACCTTGAGCAGTCCATTTCCATTTTCATCGGCATTTACCGCCTTGACCACAGCGTGTGGCTTTGAGTTTTCGTCTGTGAGCTTACTATCCACATAGTCTTTAAGCTTTTCAGTTTTATAGTGCATACCGGTATTGTCAGACTCAAGACTTCCCTTTAAGCTCTTTAAATACTCCTGCGCAAATATACTCTGTCTGCCGGCCTCATTTATGCTGCTGTCAGAGTAATTCTCCATAACCTTGGTATATCCAGCTGAGTAAGCCTTGGAAATATCTCCCTGCAGACCGGTACATATCTGATCCAGCACACCCTCTGCCGAGTAAAAGTTGTCTGTATTTTTTTCGTCCGTCACCTTCATCTGGAGGTTCATAAGCGCTATCCACAGCACAGTCACAGCTAAAACAGCCACTATAGCCATTGCAACTACAACCATCACAAAGGAAGCACCACGGTTATCATTACGCTTCATAATTAATACCCCATGCTTCCGGTCATCGTAACAACCGGGTCTTTATCCTTAAATATATCATCCAGTGAAGCCTTGCTCTCGTATACAGCCACCTTCACATCATACAGCCTTTCAGATGCATTGCTTTTTGTCAGATTCTTTATATCGACAATTGCCTTTACATCATTCTGAATTACATTGTTATTAAAGCCATATATAGCTTGATCGGGCTGTAGTGGATTATCCGGTGCTCCCATATTTACATTCAGATTGGTGGCTATATGAGTATAAGCATGACCTGTACGATTTCCCGGCTCACTTACCTTCACATATGCCTTATATGTACTCTCCTTCGTGCTCAACTCTGACTGATCCGATATAGTCTTTTGCTTTACAATGTTTACCGTGCAGTCCAGCTTGTCCTTATTATTGATTATAATGACATCGTTGCAGGTATTGTAAAGTGTTCCTGTAGATGTGTACCATGGATTGTAAAACAGATAGACATTCCTTAGATTATGGTTCACAGTATCTGAAGAATTATCATAAATCACCATGGTATAATCATCTTCAGTGCACTATTCGGATCCGGAAAAGTCTTTCTTACTCCATTCTTATTGATAGAATATGAATACGACACCGTAACCTTGGTAGCCTTATTACTCGAAGCTCCATACTTTTCTATATCTATGGTGATAGTTCTTTTGATATCCTGCTGAGTGATGCCGCCTACACCAGGCATATTATTAAATGCATATATAATATTTGTAGCAGAATACTTGTCTGCACTCATGCAGTCAAAATTTGCATCCATGGCCGACATATCCGCTACCTCGTCCATGTTGTACTTTTTAACCTTATTGTCCGACTCTGCGTCCGATTTTGCATCCACTGTCACAAGAGCATTGTATTTCTTTGTGCCTGACTGCACACCAGACATATAGAAATAATACTTGTGCGCATCCGACTCCCTGAAATTCCAAAGCGATGTATCGCTTATTTTGGCTGATGCATCAGTCTTGTGGATACAGCTAGTGATGACATCGTCCTTGTTTACAATCTCAGCACTGATATCCTCAAGCCTCTTTACATTATCAAACTTACCCGACTTCTTAAGAAGCTCACATGCACTGCTTCCATCTGATATATTAAAACCGTCCGCCACATCAAAGCCCTCCGACGGATAGTTAAACTGATATGCCAGTGTCTTCATGGAGTTCTTCTCAATACCCTCCATAATGTTTGTCGCCAGATGTGTAGCATTCATCTCGTTTTTAGCCTTTACATTGGTCTTTGTAGCTGTGACAAATGCATTCAAAAAAGGAAGCACGATTATTGCGAGAATAGCAATCGACACAATAATCTCCACAAGTGTTACTCCTCGATCATCGTTTTTTAGCTTTCTCAAATCTGCTTCCTCCCCTCTTGTATTTTGTTATCTCATAACTCAATAATCTAACATTTGATATTTATCACTTACGGTCTCAATAACCCGCTAATCTAATAACCTAATATTATAATAATCAGTTAGTTTGTTGTACCAAACAGATTATTTGTACCATGTGGTACTGCAGGTATGTATGGTGCCTCATATGGCTTATCAAGTCCATACAGGAAATATGAATCCACAAGCATCTCACCTGTCAGCTTGCCTGTCGAATCATCAAAGCTCACGTTGAGCGTGCTGATAGTTTTCTTCTGTGATGAACCAATCACCTCTCCAAGCATAGCCTTAAGCCCATGATACTCTGTCTTGAATGCCATAACTGTGCTGACATCATAAAGCTGATAACCTGTAACCGTAGACTTTGCAGAGCCTGTTGATGTACTGCCATCAGCTGCACTGCCGTCGCCTGTCTGTGACTGAGAGCTGTTGCCATCAGCGGTCTGAGAGCTCTGCGAACTGTCTGCATTACTGCTATCCGTGGTACTGCTGTCTGAACTGCTTCCTGACGAAGAATCTGTACCGGCTTCACCGGTCGGATTATTCACATCAATAGCTGTCGGTGAGCCGACTGTAAGCTCTGTAATATTTGTATTGGTAGATTTCTCGATAGCAACCGCATCCATGATGCCGTTTTCTATCTGTAAATATGAAGGGAAATTGTCATATACCTGCTGCATGGCATCAGACATATCCTTTGTCTTCTCTGTGTAGTCATCCGCCTTTGCCGCAAGTGCTGAAAGCTGATTGTACTGTGATTTCAGATTCATATTTTCGCTCTTGAGTGAATCCCTCTTATTGGACTGTGGAATAAAAATCAAAAAATATGTCAGTGCTAAAATGGCAACACCCGCTAATATAATAAGTAACTTTTTATCTCTCGTTGACATCCTAACACCCCCTACTGATTTGTACTGTCTGTATCTGATGATGAATTACTATCCGTCTGTGCCTGTGATGACGCATCTTTTGATGTATCATCTGGCTCACTGCCTGTGCCATCTGCCGATTCAGAAGCAGCACTGTCATCAGCCTTTACATATGTGCAATCTACTGTGAACTGAACCTTTGAAGCACCGGTCTCATCAACCTCCTCTGTAATGGTTGACACATTGGATACCATGATACTCTCAAATGTACGAAGCTGTGCAATCACATCAGCCGCTATATCCTTGCTGCCTGTCTTTATGGTCATCGAAACACCATCTGTCGTAACAGACATATTCACAAGCTTGGCCTCTGACGGAAGCTTCTGCTCCAGCTCATCCACGAAGCCCGTTATCTCATCATTCTTGTTGGATGAGGCGCTCTCAAGAAGCTTAGTCCAGTCATAGTCCTTCTTGGTCTGGTTGTACACATCATATATATCTGTGCATATGACAAATCAGAAACACGAGCTTTAAGTGTCATATTGTCTGAAGTTAAAACAAGATTTGAAAAAATGCTGTATGCCGTGATACCAACTGCAACTACCACACACAATCCAAAAATGAGAAGCTGCACTGCAAAAGAAACAGGCTTTTCTGCTTCCTCCCCTGCCGGTACGGGAAGAGGCTTCCCATCAGGACCGACAGGTGGATTTCCCTGCATCCCTGCCTGTGCGCCGCCGGATGACATAGCACCTGCAGCTGTTCCTGCCATAATTGTAGCACCGATTCCCTTGTTTTTCTTACTGTCAAGTATATCAAGCGGGCTCAGTGAACATCCGACACAATTGAAATACTCTGCAAGCTTTGCCTCTGCGAGGTTTATGCTCTTTGCCACATGTATGCCGTCAAACTGCTGGAGCGGAACCACCTTGACATTCAGCTCATTGGTCAAAAGCTTTGAGAGTCCGCTGAAATCAGCGCCTAAGCCAATGAGGAAAATTCTATCGATAGGAGTATCTGAGTTTCTCGACTGATAGTAGTCTATTACTCGTCCGAGACTGCTTATCAGATTGGAAAGTGAATATGACACATTCAGGCGAAGCTTCTTAAAGCGCTCAGAATCAATCTCATGCCCCATAGGATCCATGCCGCCGCCCGCCGGCTCATCAGGTACTGTGCCATCAGGCTTATTGCAAGGCAGGTCTTTCTGCGTGCCACATCAACTGCATCGGTAAATGACAGATACTCTCCAAAAAGCTCACTATCCTGAATCTCCTCAATAGCATCAGCAAGTCCATAGTTGACATTGCGTTGCAGCTTTACCATGCTTCCATCCATTACAGTCAGTGTGGTAGAAACCTCATCCACTTGACAGTCACCTTCACATCTCCTGGAATCTCTCTTCTCATGAGCTGCTTAATGGCATTTCCACTATATCAAGTGCTACAAGCTGCAGCCTGCAATCAGCTGCAAGAGCACCATACGACAAAATAAGATCATTAGGCACAGCAATAACCGAAAGACGTAATTTCTTTTCTTCCGGTCTGTCAATCTTCTCTATATCTGATGTACCAGCTTGTACTGGCTCAAATCCACCGGAAAATAATCCGATGCATTCATTGCGATCATTTCCTTAAGCTGTTTTTCCTTAACAAGCGGAAGCTCAATATCTCTGCTTGCTATACGCGCTGAATTTAAAACAAAAACAGCTTTTTTTGTGGCAATCTTCTTTTCCTTCAGCTTACTGTATAAGATAGAACGAAACATCCCATCCGGCTGTACCACTCCATCATTAATCATCCCCGGTGGTGTCGGGAAGCCGAACATATTGTAAATCTTGGGATTTTTTGCTTTGTAATCAATCTCAACTACTCTGGTAAGGTTCTCCCCTATTTCAATACCGAGTACCCTATTTGCCATAACCTAGTCCTCCGTGTTTATCTTTGTTTTACACTGTATACATCTGTAAAACATTCGTAACTGTTCAGTTACAAACATTCTATATATATATTTCGGTATATCTGTGTCCTCTCCGCTTTTGTCTCACTGCTTGTCGTACTACCTGTTTTATATTAAGTACGCTATATTATAACACGTTTTTCAAAAGCCTGCGAGTGTCAAATATGCCGATATCATTTTCTCACCCCATAGCATCGAAATAAATATTCCGGCTGCCAAGTACGGTCCCATCGCAAGCCTGTTGCCTGCGTTTGTTACTTTCATACGAATCAGATGTATCACAGAACCGATGATGCATCCTAAGAAAAATGCTAATGTAATATTCTGCCAGCTATCGCAAGGCCTGCACATGCCATGAGCTTGACGTCTCCGCCACCTATGGCTCTTCCTCCACTTACAAGAAGAAGGATTTCAAGAAATAAACTGACACAAAAGAATCCTATCACATATTCAGACCAGTTATCATGGTCTAAAAACACATGCAGGATTCCAAGCACCAGTATAAATATATTGATTCCGAATGGAATTTCATATGTTCTCCAGTCTATCACACTCAGAACTATGAGTGCAGATGTAAGAAAGCAGTAGATGATACTCGTAAGCTCAAGTCCATTTACTGCAAAAACTACTATGTATAATATACCGTTTAACGCCTCAATAATAGGGTATTGAGGTGATATCGGTTCTTTGCACTTGCGGCATCTGCCACGAAGAAACAGCCAGCTGAAAACCGGCACCATATCGTACCACGCGAGCTGATACCCGCATCTCATGCAGTGGGACCTTTCGGTCACCACTGTCTCATGCTGCGGTATGCGGTAGATACAGACATTTAGGAAGCTGCCTATAACTATACCGAATGCAAATATTAAGATGTAGATGGGTATCAGTTCTGGTATCATTTAATAATTATCCCTTCAAAAATTAATTTTTCGGTTTAATCTGATCGTCTGTTCCAGTTGCAGTATAATAATCAGATGATGCTGAATATGTAATTTTTCCTGTTGCACTAGTATAAGTAATATCAATATTACCATTCCACTTAGTTCCCTTTAACCTTGTAGTTTCCAAACCAGTATCCTTTAACGGAGTTTGTGCAGTAGGATCAATCACAGGATCAGCATCTTTTGAAACTGTAACTTTAATGGTATCTGGAGCACCTTCTTTATCTGAATAATATGTCTTTAATGTTGTTGCAATACTATCACAGTTCTGAATATCTGTTGCTTCTCTTGACTTCTCAACATACTTGATAAGCTGTGGAGCAAGTACACCTACAAGCACTGCCATGATGGCGATTACAACAATAAGCTCTACGAGAGAGAAACCTTTGTTGTTCTTCTGTTTCTTTCCTAACTTTTTAAATACATTCTTTACCATAGTTCTTTTCTCCTTTTCATTATAACATGGTTTTTGTGCAAAGAGCTGTGCCCTATCAGCATCTCTTTGGTTTGTATGTGCTCATTGTACCATAATTCGAAGTATAATGCAAGTTATTTTCTAGTACAATAGTATCATTACTGTATAAATTTTTTCGCCTTTTTTAGCAATTTTAACCAAATTTTAACCGATTTATTGCATTTAAATCATATTTTTTCAAAGAAATAATCTCCCGAGCTGTATTTTGGCACAGCGTGAGGGGCTTCACTCCATGTGACCGGCTAACGCATACACTCTCGTGAGAGCTACGCTACACTGCCAAGATACTGTAGGAATTATGCTTTTAGATTTTCTATGCTTGACGAAACCGTCGAAACGCGCCGTCCGTGGCGCGTTTCTCCTTGCCCATTACTGCTCACACCATCAGTGTGACCAGTAACGATTACGGCCCATTAAAAGTGCCTCTACGAGGCAGGGGCTGTAATCTGACAATAGTTGATTTATTGGCGCATAGCTTGACAGCGTGGTGTCAAGCTTGCGTTTGAACAGCAACGATATATTACATCCCAGTGGCAGTTCATTTCTGTGTTTCATGCGCATAATTCAACAGTATCTAAGCACCTTCGCTATTCGCTCACCCGAGAGTATATTCGCCAGCCGTTCGTAGAGAATGAAGCCCCATCCTACTGTCAGTAAAAGAGGAAGCAACCTCCGAGTTCTCGCCCAAAGATTGCTTCCTCTAATTTACATTTCACTACAATATTAACTCACAAGCCATTTTTTTACAGTTTCCTCATCAAAATCCACACATTCAGCTATATCTTCTATTGAGTGTCCTTTTTTCTGAAGTTTTAAAGCCGTTACTTTTGCCTGACGAATTCTTCCTTCTTCTCTGCCTAATTCTCGACCTTCTTCTCTGCCTAATTCTCTGCCTTCATTTTTCTGTTCTTCCATGCCTTGCACATATCAATCACCTCTTCTTTCTCATCTATGTCTATATCCGTTCCTGCAAACAGGTTGATTGCCTCAACCGTCTCTCTGTCCACCTTGCTAAACTTTTCATCATTCTGCAGCACTTCCTGCATCTTTTCTTTATCATATGCATTCTTCAGTACCTCGAAAAGCTGCCTGATTGATGTCCTGAATCCGGTAAAGTCTGTTATCTCCCTCGGTGCCAGCAGATTAATCCTGTAATCCGGTATGAATGCAGAAGCTCTTCATCCACATCACCAAACATATCTGACAGCTTTCTTGGACCATCCCATTCCTTTGTTCCGAGATATACTGTAATCGTAATCACCGGAATCAGCTTATCAGTTTTTGTAAATCCCGAGAGAAATTCATCCGATGTTGCCGTATCCTTTTCTTTTCGGTGCTTTTTTGCTGTTTCCTTTACCTGGTTGCCGTATGCCATCACATCATAAAACATGTTTTTTACCGGAATGGCATAGTGTATATCCGACTGATTTTCTACTCCTATCAGTACGACATATGATTTGCCGGTATATTTGATGCTGGCATTTTTGAAGATGTCCCTCATCTTCTGCATCGCTATGGTCTTTTTGTCAAGCCCTAGTGCGGTCAGAACCTCCGTGGTATCCCTTTCCTTAAGGTTTTCCGGCAGGATAACCTCTCTTCCTCCATACAGTATATTGTTGCACAGGTCAGCAAACCTGGCATTGTCAGCAAAGTATTCCTTTGCCATTGAGTCTTTTGCACTCAATCCTTCTCCTCCTGTTCTCTTGTGTGAGCAGGAAAATTTGGTGCCAATGAGGGTACAGTGGTACCGTTTACAAGGTATACATGTGCTGTCCTTCTTTATGTTTACACACTGTATACAGTTCATCCGCCTTTTGACTACATTTTCTGCATTCTGTCTACATACGGCATTTCAATTTTCCTGCTGTTGATTGGTAATTAAAGCATCGAAAACTTCCATGTCCTTTGTAGAATGATGCGAAGTGGTCTGCCCTCTTCAAAGTGGTGAGCACCTGAAAAACTGTTATGTGGTGCCGCTTACAGAAATATAATGCTTTGAGTTGATTGTAGCATAGCGGCAGTTCTTTGTCATCATAATTTTTCTTTTTTTTCATACTTATATTTTCATTCTGCCACAGCGCAAGGGGCTTTATCACGTGAGACCGGCTAGGGCACACACTCTCTCGTGAGCGAATAGCGAAGCTGCTTAGATACTGTTGAATTATGCACATGATGCACAGAAATGAGCTCCCACGGATGGGAGCTCAAGGAGAACCGCGCCACGGACGGCGCGTTTCGACGGTTTCGTCAAGCATAGATACCCTATAAAGCATAATTCCTACAGTATCTTGCAGTGCAGCGTAACTCAAGCGAGAGAGTGTGCACAAGCCAGGGCTCATGGGATGAAGCCCCGTCCTACTGCCAATGTCTCTGCACCAAAAAAGCAGCCTTTGAGCTTCACACTCAAAGTCTGCTTCTTTTTTCATTTTATAAGCTGTCCATAGCCTGATACATGGTAAGCATAGGAGCCATAACAGCCGCCACAAGCACACCAACAATAAGTGCCAGAACAAGGATAATCATAGGCTCAATAGCTGCCATAACTGTCTGGGTAGCCAACTCAACTTCCTCATCATAGTAGTCTGCCAGTCGGGTAAGCATGCCCTCCAAGTCACCGGTCTCCTCACCGATTCGCGTCATGTGTGAAACCATAGGTGGAAACAATCCACACGCAGTAATTGGCTCAGACAGTGGAACACCCTTACTTACCTCTTCCCTCGCACTTTTCAGTGCTTTTTTGTAAAGAGCATTCTTCATGGTGTCAGCAGTGATACCAAGGGCTTCAATCATCGGAAGTCCAGAATACACTAGTGTTGAAAGTGTACGCGCATAGTTACTGGCTGCTGTCTTGATGTTTAGCTTTCCGAAAACCGGAATCTTTCTTGCGAGATTACCAAAGAACATCTGGCCGCTGTCAGTCTGCTTATAAAGCTTGATGGCAATAACAATTGCTGCTATGACAGCAATCACAATATACCAGTATCCGGTAACAAAATCACTCATCGCAACAACTGCCTTTGTGATGCCCGGCAGCTCTGTTCCCAGGTCATTGAACATCTCTGAGTAGCTTGGGATGACCTTTACAAGCATTACAATAACAACCGCAATAGCTACAATCACAACGATAATCGGATAAACTGCCGCTTTTTTTATCATGCCGTTAAGCTTTGCTGATTTCTCGAAGTGTGCAGACATTCTGTCAAAAGCTACATCAATCTTGCCGGATGCTTCTCCTGCCGCAACCATGCTCACCATGATGTCAGGGAAAACATTCGGGTATTTTTTGAGACCATCCGAGAGAGTCTCACCTTTTTGAATCTCGGCATGAACGCCTCTGATAGCTTTCGCCATGACCTTGTTCTCAGTCTGATCGGATAGCATATCCAGCGTATCAAGAATCGTAACACCGGCATTGACCATACTGGTGAACTGGCGGCAGAATACCGATAGGTCTCTCGGCTTAACCTTTCCTCCTACACTGAATGAGATTTCCTTGGTCAGTGCTGTTGCCTTGGTGAGGCTTATGACCATGTTTCCATCCATCTTAAGCTTATTTTTTGCCTCTGCTTCTGACTCGGCTACTATATTTCCTTTTCTTTCTTTTCCGCTCTGGTCTATAATCTGATATGTCCAGTCAGCCACTTTCTTCTCCTCCTTATCCCTATTCTGTGCAACCTCCAGATAAATTAAATCATAATTTATTAAGACTCCACAACATTATACCATAACAGTAAAATACATACGATTATACCATCAATAGTAAAGGTGTACACGGCTAGCCATGCTTACCGGATCATGTGCATATGCAACTGCAGTCTCCGGCGCTATAAGGCCCTGGCTGTAATACTGTAAAATACAGTCATCCATCATCATCATACCCTCTCTCTTTGATGTCTGTATGATAGATGGAATCTGAAATGCTTTTGCCTCACGAATTAAGTTTCTGATGGCATTGTTTGCAAGGAGCACCTCAAACGCTGCAATTCGTCCGCCATTTACCATTGGAAGCAGATGCTGTGCAACAATTCCCTCTAAAACTCCTGAGAGCTGCACTCGTATCTGTTGCTGCTGGTGTGGTGGAAAAACGTCAATCATACGGTCAATTGCGTCGGATGAACTGTTGGTATGCAGTGTAGAAAATACAAGATGTCCTGTCTCCGCCGCTGTAATAGCTGTAGATATAGTTTCAAGATCTCGCATCTCTCCTACAAGTATTACATCCGGATCCTGTCGCAGTGCAGCTCTTAGGGCTGCAGCATATGAGAGTGTATCCTTTCCAATCTCTCGCTGTTCCACTATAGAGCGGCGCCTTGAGTGCAGGTACTCGATAGGATCTTCAAGCGTGATTATATTTTTGGAATCTCTTGATGCAATGACATCTATAAGACTTGCCAATGTGGTCGACTTACCACTTCCTGTAGCTCCTGTCACGAGGACAAGTCCTCTCATCTTTGTGGTAAGATTGACAACCGACTGTGGTATGCCAAGCTGCTGCGGTGTAGGCACATCATATGAGAGAATACGAAGTGCCGCTGCATATGAACCTCTCTGCCTGAACACATTGGCTCTGACTCTTGAAAAGCCCTCCACCGAAAAAGCAAAATCAAGCTCTCCCTTTTCCTTTAGCTCATCTTTAAGCTCCTGCGGAACGATTGGTGAAAGCAGGTTGTCCGTCTCAACATTGGTAAGAACCTGATTTCCCTGCGGTACAAGCATTCCGTCAATTCTAAGCATAACCGGATTTCCCGGTGCGATATGTATATCCGATGAGTTCTGTTGCTGCGCTGCTTTTAAAATGTCTACTATCTGCATTTTCTTTTCCCCCTTAGTTTTCAAACGTGGTCTTTAACATTTCCTGGAATGAAGTAACTCCTTCGAGTACAAGCTTCTCTGCACTCTGTCTAAGTGTATGCATGCCCTCATCACATGCAGCCTTGTTTATATCCTCTATATCAACACCTTTTGAAATAAGTGACTTTAGCTTTGGTGTTATGGTCATTATCTCATATATACCGATTCGTCCCTTGTAGCCTGTATTGGCACATTTTTCACAGCCACATGGCTCATAAATCTTTACCGGACGGAATGCCGGTATATTCATAAAGGCCTTTTCCTCCTCTGTCAGCAGATGTTCTCTCTTACATGCCGGACAAAGTCTTCTTACAAGTCGCTGTGCAATGATTCCCTTTACCGAATCCGCAAGCAGATAACTTTCAACTCCCATGTCCTCCAATCGTGAAATAGTACTTGCCGAGCTGTTGGTATGCAGTGTGCTGACCACAAGATGTCCTGTGATTGACGCCTGTACTGCAATCTGTGCTGTCTCCTGATCTCGAATCTCACCAATCATAATGATGTCCGGATCCTGTCGCAGAATGGAACGAAGTGCTGATGCAAATGTCAGGTCAGCTTTATTATTTACCTGTACCTGGTTTATTCCGTCTATATTGGCCTCGACCGGATCCTCAACTGTGATGATATTTACATCCTCCTTGTTGAGCTCTGAAAGTGCCGTGTAAAGTGTGGTTGACTTACCACTTCCTGTAGGTCCTGTAACAAGGATGATACCGTTTGTATTCATCAGTATATGATCAAATGCCTTAAGCTCTTCGTCTGAAAATCCCAGCTCCTTTTTATCTCTTGTAAGTGCCTTTTTCTGCGCAAGTCGCATAACGCATTTCTCACCGAATACTGTCGGAAGGATTGATACTCGGATATCATACTCTATCTTGTCTATCTCCATAGTGATACGGCCGTCCTGCGGCTTACGTTTCTCGGAAATATCCATACCACCTATAATTTTAAGTCGTGTAATAATTGCAGAAAGCAGATGTATACTATATGCTGCCTTCTCATAAAGCGCACCATCTATTCTGTATCGCACCCTGACTTTATTTTCCAGTGCCTCTATATGTATATCTGAGGCCCTGAGTCTGGCTGCCTGCTCAATGATAGAGTTGACAAGTAAAACTACCGGCGAATTGTTGACATCCTTGCTGGTAGCTTCCTCAGCCTCGGCATTTTTCTGCTCACGCTCTTTTCTCTCCCTCGCATACTCCTGAGCCGCTTTCATAGCTTCTGTATCACCGTAATATTTGTCAAGCGTCAAAAGTATGTCTCTGCCTGTCGCTACTGCAGGCTCAACCTGTAGATTGGTAACAATTGAAAAATCATCAAGCGCAACCATATCCATAGGATCAGCCATGGCCACATGCACTACATTGGCATTATTCTTGTCAAATGCATATGGTATCATAACATGCTTTCTAAGCACTGTCTCACTGACAAGGTTTTGCACCTCCTCAGGTATGTTGATTGCGCTCACATTAACAAGCTCCAGTCCCAGCTGCTGTGACAATGCCTTTGCTATCTCAAGCTCATTGGTGAACCCAAGCTCAATGAGTGTTTCTCCTATCTTCTTATGCTTTTCTTTGGCTATAGGCAGAGCCTTTTCCAGCTGCTCCTTAGTAATTACATTTTCATTTATAAGCATATCACCGATACGCTTTTTCTCTCGTCTAAAAGCCATAGTGGCTCCCCCTCTTTCATCATTTAGTAAAATACTACCATTATGATGGCTGTATTTCAAGGGTATTTATATAAAATATACAATAAATTTATTTCAAAACTAAAAAGTAACGATTCCGAGTGCCTGCAGCAACAGTATAAGCAGGAATGCCGGTGCAATAAATTTAACCATGATTATATAAAGCCCTTTTCTGGTGAATTTGCTGCCTCCGCGTGTCACCTCATCTATTATTACCTTTGGACTTACTATCCAGCCAACGAGGATACATGTGGCAAGTGCAACGATTGGCATAAGCACATTGTTGCTGACATAGTCCATTATATCAAGTATCTGTCCGACTGTGCCGTTTGGAAGCTTAACCTCCATATAGAGCTTATTGTAGCCAAGGCAGACTATTATCTCTGCAATCAGACCATATACCGTGACTAAAATTGCGCTTTTTCTGCGGCTCCAGTGAAATCTGTCTATAAGACTCGATACAATAGCTCCATAATTGATACAGACGATGTGACTGCTGCGAATGCAACTATCATGAAGAATATCAGTCCAACGATATCTCCTGCTATTCCCATTTCATTAAATACCTTTGGCAGTGATATAAACATAAGCCCCGGTCCTGCTGACATGCCGTCACGACCCATAAATACATATACTGCCGGAATGATCATAAGGCTGCAAGGAATGCAACAAGTGTATCAAAAATCTCGATCTGGTTGATTGAGCCCATGAGCTTTGATTCCTTCTTGACATACGAACCATATGCAACCATGATTCCCATAGCCACACTGATTGAGTAGAACAGCTGACCGAGTGCATCAACAAATACTGTGACAAGCTTTTGCATTGTAAGCCCCTTGAAGTCAGGAACCACATATATCTTAAGACCCTCAAGACCACTTCTTGCTGCGCCTGATGCATCCTTATAATTGAGCGTCAATGAGAAAATACCGATTGCAAAAATAAGCACAACAAGGATAGGCATGAGCACCTTGCTGAAGCGCTCGATACCTTTATTGACTCCGCCAATGACAACTGCTGCTGTTATAAGCAGATAAACCACTCCAAATATGATTGGTGCCCACTGGCCTGTGATAAAGCCTGTGAAATATCCATCCGCAACCGCATTTTTACCACTTCCTGTAATGAAAAGTGTAAAGTATTTTAAAACCCATCCACCTATAGTACAGTAGTAAGGCAGAATAATAGCCGGTACTATACACGCAAGCACACCGATAAACTTGCCCTTTGGATTGATAAAACCATACGCGGTGAGCGGTCCCTGTCCGGTCTTACGTCCTATTGCAATCTCAGTGGTAAGCAATGCAAAGCCAAATGTCAGAACAAGTATCAGATACACCAGCAGAAAAAGTCCTCCTCCGTCCTTTGCTGCCAGATACGGAAACCTCCATATATTTCCAAGTCCTACCGCACTGCCGGCTGCCGCAAGAACGAACCCAATGTTGCCGGAAAAAGTGCTTCTTGATTTTTCTTTCATTTTCTACTGTCTCCTTAATATATTATATAATTTAATTTCGATTTAATATGGACATTGTTTCCATTTACAAATCTAATATACCTATTATAATCATCTAGAGTACTTTTTGCAACGGTTGATATTTTTTATTCGCATTTGCAGTACGTGTGGTGGCACATGGCAGGTGTCGTGAGTGCTACGCTATACTGTCAAGATACTGTAAGAATTCTGTCACAGCGTAAGGAACGTAAGCCCCGGGTACCGCGGGCGCACACGTACTCCCGCCGGAGCGCATAGCGAAGTGGCTTAGATACTGTAGAAATTATGCCCACAAGACGCAGAAACGCCCCTGCATGGACGCAGGGGCGAGGAGAACCGCGCCACGGACGGCGCGTTTCGACGGTTTCGTCAAGCATAGAAACCTATCAAGCATAATTTCGTACAGTATCTTAGCCACGCAGCGTAGCGACAGCGGGAGTACGTGTACGCCCGTGGTACCCGGGGCTTACGTTCCGTACTATTGTCCTAAATAAGGTTCTTGATTCCCTCTGTTAAACGCTTTGCAACTCTCACATTGTTCATAGTGTAAAGATGAATTCCCTCCACATCATTAGCTAAAAGCTCAATTATCTGACTCTCGCAGTAAGACATTCCGGCATCAAAAAGTGCGGCCTTGTTGTCTCCGTATCTGTGCACAATCTTCTGGAATTTCTCCGGGAACTTAGCACCACACATTGTGACCATTCTCTGAATCTGAGCCGCATTGATACAAGGCATGATGCCCGGGATAACCGGCACATTGATACCTGCAAGCCTGCAGTCCTCAGCAAAATTGAAGAAGGTATCATTGTCAAAGAAAAGCTGTGATAAAAGAAGCTCTGCACCGGCATCAACCTTTTTCTTAAGATTCTTAATATCATCTACCTTATCAGCTGCCTCCGGATGGATGTCCGGGTAGCATGCACCTGCGATACAGAACTGATCGCCTGTGGTATCCTTTATGTATTTAATCAAATCGCTTGCGTGGAGAAAATCCTCCTTTGCAGGCACGTTCGGATTTCTATCTCCTCTTAAAGCAAGGATATTCTCGATGCCCTCATATGAAAGCTGTCTGGTGAACTCATCTATCTCTGCCTTGTTATAGCACAGACATGTAAGGTGTACGACCGGCTCCACATTGTACTGGTTCTTGATTTTCTTCGCAATCTCGATAGTCTTGTTATTGTTTGAGCTGCCGCCTGCGCCAAATGTCACGCTGATGTACTCAGGATGACAATCACAAAGTATCTCAAGCATCTCATCTATATTTTTAAAGTCCTCCTCCTTCTTTGGTGGAAAAATCTCGAAAGAAAGTGACTGTGGTTTATTTGTATGTATCTGTGTAATCTTCATGTTATCCTCCGGTATATATGGTTATTTAAGAATTCGTAATTTTATAGTCCATATATTACTGTAGTTTTTTGTCATTGTAAAATATATTTTTCTTTTAGTTTGTCATAAATAAAATCTATATCAAAACAGGCTGAGCCTTTGATTTTTTTATATGTGGTGATATAATGAACGAAGCAAATCAAAAAGAGGTTTCACAATGAAAAAAATAGATTTTGATAATGATTCAATAAAGAAAAATATATTGCAGGCTGCTCTTCCCATGCTGGCAGCCCAGATTCTAAGCCTGTTGTACAATATAGTAGACCGCATATACATTGCCCGCATACCGGATATGGGAACCACTGCACTCGGTGCTGTGGGGCTTTGCTTTCCTATTATAATGCTGACAATCGCTTTCTCCAATCTCTTTGGAAGCGGTGGTGCTCCGCTTTTTTCAATAAAAAGAGGCATGAGTGATGACAGAGCCGCCAATACTATAATGAATACGAGCTTTACAATGGTCTGCACATTCGCAGTCGTTTTTACAGCTTTGTGCATGATTTTTGCAAAGCCCCTTTTAATCGTGTTTGGCGCATCTGAAAATGCTCTCAAATACGCTCTGCCATACCTGCTCATTTATTTGATAGGAACACTCCCATCCATGATTTCAACCGGCATGAATCCCTTTATCAACGCTCAGGGCTACTCCACTACCGGCATGCTGTCTGTGGCAATCGGAGCCGTTGCCAATCTGGTTTTAGACCCGCTTTTTATATTTGGATTTAATTTCGGCATCAAAGGAGCAGCTATTGCTACGGTCATCTCACAAATACTGTCTGCTCTCTATGTGCTTCACTTTCTTAGGAAAAAGGCTGAGCTTAAGGTGCGCCTTATGACACTCTCTGAATTTGGTGAAAACACGCGCTATGCAAAGGATATCATAAGCCTTGGAACCTCCGGCTGTGTCATGCAGCTCACAAACAGCCTGGTATCTATATGCTGCAACAATGTGCTTTCAGTGACCGGTGGCGATTTGTACATATCGGTAATGACCATCGTATCAAGCATCAGGCAGATGGTCGAGACTCCAATTTATGCAATTGTGGAGGTTCATCTCCTGTTTTAAGCTACAACTATGGCGCCAAAAGGCCGGCCCGGGTGAGAAAATCTATTTTCACTATGGGACTGCTCGTGCTTCTATATACAGCTGTCATGTGGAGTGTGATCATACTTGCCCCTCATGCCCTGATTGCTATTTTCAGTTCCGATGCCACCCTTATGGATGATGCGGTGAAGGCTTTAAATATCTACTTTGCGGCATTCATATTTATGGATCTGCAGTACATCGGACAGACCACCTTTAAATCACTGAACAAAAAGAAACGGGCTATATTTTTCTCCCTGCTTCGCAAGGTGTTCATCGTTGTACCGCTGACATATATTCTGCCATACTCCTTTGGTATGGGAACCGACGGTGTATTTATGGCAGAGCCTGTATCAAACGTGATTGGCGGAAGCCTCTGCTTTGTAACCATGCTTGGCACTGTGCTGCCGGAGCTTCGCAGAATGGAGCAGTAATTACAGCATCTCATCAATGCAGATGCCGTAGCCTCCGGTCGGATCATCGACAAACACATGGGTGACTGCTCCTATTATTTTACCATCCTGTATGATAGGGCTTCCGGATGTGCCCTGCACTATGCCACCGGAGAGCTCTATCAGCCTGTCGTCTGTCACCTTAAGCTCCATTCCCTTGTTTGTATCTGTCGCTTTTTTGTCTATATTTGTTATTTCCAGATTATATTTTTCAAGTTTTCCTGATATTTCCGATATCATCTGTGCACTGCCTGTGTGTATCTCATTCTTGCCGGCGACCGGATAATACGTATCCTCTGCGGCATATTCCGACAATTCATCGCTGTCAAGCTGTCCGTAAATTCCCAGATTACTATTGCAATCAAGTGTGCCTATATGGCTTTTTTTGCCAAAATATACCACTCCGCCTATCTCGCCCGGCGCGCCGGCTTTTCCCTTTTTGATTTTGGTAAGCTTCATGCTATACAAATCACCACTGTTTGCATACAAGAGATTGCCGCTTTGAGTTCCGTCTCCTATTCCATGCCCCAGCGCTCCAAAACGGCCGTCCTTTGTATAATAAGTGATAGTACCGATTCCTGCCAGATCGTCCTTCACCCATATTCCCATATAGTATCTGCCATCATCCATCCTCACAGGCGTGATATCCGCTGACATTTTCTCACCGCCTCGAAGAAATTTAATGTTTACGGTACTTTTATCTTCATGACTTTCATCATACTGCTTCATGATATCATTCACAGCTTCAGAAAGCTCCTCCTTGTCTGCCACAGTGCGCCCATTGACAGATAGGATGTAATCACCGCACTGCACCTTTTTATCTGCCGGATTGACTTTTTTGCCATCCTCGTCTGTCACCTCCGTCGTATTCACTACAAGCACTCCCTCTGTCTGCTCATATATACCGGTCAGCCTGCCACAGGCATATACGCCCTCAACACTTATTCCAGCACTTATTTTATCTGTCTCTTCATAATCTCTGTGAGTTGATGCTGTATCTGCTGTCTGTCCTATGCCTTGTTCGGTTCCACCGTTTCCACTGTTTTCACCGGTTCCGCCGTTTTCACCATTTTCACCATTCTCGCCCGAATCAGCCAATACACTGGCCGCCTGTCCCGGAAGCCCTGTCGCATATCTTCCATATCCGGCCTTTGATTCATTTAAAAAACTTCCTAATGCACTTTCATCAAATGCCTTATCTACCCTGCTGCACCACTTATCATCACTGCTTAGTGCAAACATAGCTATCACTGCTGCAGCCAGCGTGACACTCACAAATTTTCCAAAAAACTTCCGCATACTATTACCTCCATTTGGATTAGTATGCTCCTGTAATTTTTCTTTTATTCTTTTAATATCTTATTATCTCATTCTAACTATTCCAAATTATTTTGAGCAAAAACCAGTATAGTTTGACAGTTTAGGTGTTTTCCTATATAATTTCGATATATTTATATGTTTATTATAAATTTCACATATTATTCCCACGTTGTTAGTTACAAATAAATACTGTAATAGCTTTATAATTCTTAAATCACCATTTAATAAAGGAGGGATTCCATGAATACATACCTGCTCATCACATCCATAGTAATCTTCTTATGTATCCTGCTAAATCGTGTCTCCAATCGCATAGGCATTCCGGCACTTTTAGCCTTTATCGTGCTCGGCATGCTTTTTGGCTCTGACGGAATAATGAAGATAGATTTCGACAATTACGCGTTCGCTGAACAGATATGCTCTACCGCGCTGATATTTATCATGTTCTATGGCGGCTTTGGCACCAACTGGCAGCGTGCAAAGGCTGTTGCCGTTAAGTCTGTGCTTTTGTCCACCATCGGTGTTATTATCACATGCTTTCTCACAGGGCTGTTCTGTCACTTTGCCCTTAATATGAGCTGGGAAATAAGCTTTCTCCTCGGTGCGCTGATTTCATCAACTGATGCAGCGAGCGTTTTCTCCATACTGCGTTCGAAAAAGCTGAATCTGAAATACAATACCGCCTCTCTTCTTGAAGTGGAAAGCGGTAGTAATGACCCATGTGCCTATATGCTCACAGTTGCTTTTATATCCATATCTCAGGGCAGCGCAAGCCCGGGAAATATTGCCATACTCATAGTAAAGCAGCTTGCCTTCGGCATAATCTTCGGCGTCCTGATTGCAAAGCTTTCCATCATGCTCCTTCGATATATACGCTTCAAAAGCGCGGGGTTTGATGCGATTTTCATGGTGGGAATTGCTCTGATATCGTATGCCCTGCCTGCTTACTTTGACGGAAACGGCTTCTTAAGCGCCTATATAGTCGGCATTATACTCGGCAACACAGAAATAGAAAATAAAAAGAATCTGGTGAATTTCTTTGATGGCATAACAGGACTCATGCAGATGCTTATTTTCTTTCTGCTTGGTCTGCTTTCTTTCCCATCAAAGCTGCCACACGTCATAGTACCGGCACTTTTAATATTTATGTGGCTGACCTTTGTGGCAAGACCTCTTTCTGTCGCACTTGTGCTCACACCATTTCGCAGCAAAATAAAACAGCAGCTGCTTGTCTCATGGTCCGGCTTAAGAGGAGCCGCATCCATAGTGTTTTCCATCATGGCATATACCGCCACCAATGATGACCTCGACACCTTCCACATAATATTTATGATAGTACTCTTTTCAATACTGCTTCAAGGCTCAATGCTTCCATGGATATCACGAAAGCTTGACATGCTTGATAAAACAGCCGATGTAATGAAGACCTTCAATGATTACTCCGAGGAAGCAGATATCCAGTTCATACAGCTTACCATACCGGAAAATCATCTGTGGTGCGGCCACAAGCTAAAGGATCTGACGCTGCCTCCTGAGACACTGATTGTGCTTATACGAAGAGGTGAGCAGAATATAATACCGGACGGTGAAACAATAATTCTGCAAAATGATGTGCTCGTGCTTAGTGCCATCACACCTGATGAGGTGCATGGTATAAGGCTGGTGGAAAAAATAATAGAAAAAGACAGCAGATATAACAATAAACTGCTGTCTGAAATATCAAAAAAACACAATGAGATTATCATAATGATCCAAAGAAACGGGCAGGTAATCATCCCAAACGGAAACGTACGGCTGACCACCGGTGATATACTGGTAATCAACCGCGCCGTAAACTGATAATGTCAGATTTTTTTCTCCATGGCAAGTGCTTTCATCTCGCGTGCGCTCTCCATCACGGTATCTGTGATTTTTGCACCGCCGAGCATTCTGGCAAGCTCAGCCACGCTGTCATTGTCACTTAGCCTTCGAATCCTTGAAACCGTGGATTTGTTCTCGACTGCTTTTTCAATAAGGAAATGTGCATCTGCCATAGCTGCTATCTGTGGCAGATGTGTGATACATATAATCTGATGGTTGCGGCCAAGCTCATTCATCTTCTCAGAGACCATCTGAGCTGTACGTCCACTGATTCCAGAATCAATCTCATCGAAAATAAGCGACTCAATGTGGTCATTTTCTGCCATGATTGTCTTGATGCCAAGCATGATACGCGACAGCTCTCCTCCCGATGCTACCTTGCCGAGCGGCTTAAGCGGCTCTCCGGGGTTAGTTGATATGAGAAACTCCGGCGCATCGATGCCGTTTGCCGTATAGTCCGGCAATCTGTCAAACTGCATATCAAACTGTACATCAAAGAAATTCAAATCATTAAGTGCTGATTTAATTTCTGACACAAGCTTTACAGCACTCCTTTGTCTGATTTCTGATACCTCATCCGATATCTGTGCCAGCTCCTTTTCCTTTTTCGCAAGCTGCTGCTCTAATTTCTGTAAATAAGAATCATAATCATTCAGGACACTGATACGCTCCCTCTTTTCATTGAGTGCTATCAGTATATCATCAATTGAGTTGCCGTATTTGCTCTTTAGATGATTTATCTCATCCAGACGCTTTTGTGTCTCATAGAAGGTCTCCTCGTCAAACTCAGCCTGTGATATATATCCTGATATCTCGTGATTAAAATCAGAAAGCAGACTGTCTATCTCTGACAGCTGACTCTCCAGAGCTTCCACATCCTCATCATAACCTGATACCTGCGACAGCTCTCTTACCGCCCTGCCAATAAGCTCTGAGGCACTCTCCATCTCGCCTCCTGTGGCAGAATATGCAGCATTTACACCCTCCATGATTTTCTTTCCGTTTGAAAACTTCCTAAACTGCGCCTCAAGCTCCTCATCCTCACCAGACACCAGGGAAGCTTCTTCTATCTCCTTCACCTCGTACTCAAGGAATGACAGCTCACGGCTTCTTTCTTCATTGTCGATATTTGACTTTTCATACTCATCCTTAAGCGCCCTATATGCTTTGTATGTGACTGAAAGCTGCTGCTTTTTATCTCCAAGCGGCTGCTTTGCGTACTCATCAAGTATATCAAGGTGTTTTTTCTTTGATAAAAGTGACTGGTGCTCATGCTGACCGTGGATATCTATGAGATATGCGGCTATTTCCTTCATTCGCGAAACAGACACGGCTTCACCGTTTACCCTGCCGACTGCGCGCGACTGTGTGATTTTACGGCTTAAAATCACGCATCCGTCCTCGACCTCCACATCAAGCTCCCTTAAAGCCTCTATAATCTTTGGGTCCTCAACTGAAAAAATAAGCTCCACAAAAGCAGGCTTTTCATTGTCTCTTAGCATCTCCTTTTGCACTTTTTCACCAAGCGCCAGATTGATAGAGCCTATGATGATTGATTTTCCGGCTCCGGTCTCTCCCGACAGTATATTTAGTCCGTCGGAAAACTCAACCTCACACTCATCTATGAGTGCCAGATTCTTTACATGTAGATTTTGTAACATATTTTCTCCTTCCTCTCCCAGGCATGACGATATATGTTATTTTCTGTTACAGTTCAGCTATAATCTGATATTCATGTAACATTATTCCACAATTCTGCGGATTTTTTTCATCACCGCATATGTATCATCAACAGTCCGGATTGCACACATGATTGTGTCATCTCCTGCAATCGAACCGACGATTTCTCTCATCTTCATGGCATCTATTGCAGCACAGACAGCGCTTGCCATTCCCGATACAGTCTTTATAACGAGGATATTCTGTGCCATATCCATTGACAAAAAGCCCTCTCTGAGTACTCTTTCGTATTTTTTGGAAAGGTTCTCAGGTGCATCCGTTATCACAGCGTACTTCTGTCTGCCGCCTGCGGTAGGAATCTTTGTGAGCTTAAGCTCCCTGATATCCCTGGATACTGTGGCCTGAGTCACGCGAAAACCATCTTTTTCAAGAAGCGCAGACAGCTCATCCTGCGTCTCTACCTCATTCTTTTGGATTATCTCAATTATCTTGGATTGTCTGTTTGTTTTCATGTCCTGCCACCTCATAAATATTATTTGTAACTATTCATTATAACAATCCTTATCTGTGTTATGAATAATTTCCCATCTTTTTGCGGAGTATCTCCAAAAAGCTTCTCTGGTGAAGCTTGCAAATCTTTGTATGATTGGCTGCCTTTGAAATAACAAAACGGTCTCCCACAGCCAGCTCTGCCGTAGTGTCGCCATCATAGCTGACACACGCCATCTCATCGTTTTGCTCCCTGCGGCTTAGAATCTCTATCTCTATCTCATCATCGCCTGAAAGCACAATGCTCTTTGACGTAAGATTGTGAGCATTGTTCGGTGTGAGCAGTATCATATCGCCCTTCGGATCCACAATCGGACCTCCCGCCGACATACTGTAGCCTGTAGAGCCTGTTGGAGTCGCAACAATGATGCCGTCGGCATGGTAATTGTTTAAAAACTCACCGTTTACATACACATTGAGGCTTAATATCTGCAAATTGCCCTTTCTATGGATGACTATATCATTTAATGCAACTCTCGAGGTCTCACTGCCTCTTTTATGTCCTGTGAGCATAATACGGTCCTCTGTCATGTATTTATCAGCCATGAGCGAATCAATAGCGTCAAATACCGTAGCTTCCTCCACCTCACACAGATAGCCGAGTGTGCCGAGATTCACTCCCATAAGCGGAATCTCAAGTGTCTCCACCCTTGTGGCTGCACGAATCAGTGTACCATCTCCGCCGAGCACAAGAATACACTGCGTATCCTGTGGTATATCCTCAAGCTCAAACTCGTTATCGGATATAGCCTCGACATTGCTCATAAGACCCTTTGCCGTGCCGCCCTTTTGCTCTATGTATGCCACTATTTTATTTGTAAGTGCAAAATCCCTGTCCTTATAGGCATTTGCTATCACAACAAAATGTTTCATAGTCTATTTCCTGTCCAGCTCTCCATGCGCGGCCTCGACCACACTATGAATATCCACTGATTCCTCCTTTATAGGATCATCTGTCTTTTTGATATGTACGAGGTACTCTATATTGCCCTCCGGCCCCTTGATTGGCGAATACTCAAGGTCTAACACACTAAATCCATTTGAAAGTGCAAAGGATATGATATTGTTCACTACCTCCTCATGCACGCTCTTGTCACGGACCACGCCCTTTTTACCTACCTTTTCCCTGCCTGCCTCAAACTGTGGTTGATAAGACAAACCATCTCTCCACCGTCCTTTAACAGTGCTCTTGCAGGACCTAACACCTTGGTAAGTGATATGAATGACACATCAACCGATGCAAAATCCAGCTCATCATCTATGTCATTGGGCGTCACATACCTGATATTGGTCTTTTCCATGCACACCACGCGCTCATCCTGACGCAGCTTCCATGCAAACTGGCCATATCCGACATCCACGGCATACACCTTTTTAGCACCATTTTGAAGCATACAGTCTGTAAAACCGCCTGTTGAAGCACCTATATCCATGCACACCTTGCCATCCATCGTGATATCAAAGTGCTTCATAGCCTTTTCAAGCTTTAGACCTCCACGGCTCACATACTGCAGTGTCTTTCCATGAATCTCAATATTGCAGTCATCAGGAAATGTGCTTCCTGCCTTATCCTCACGGTTGTTATTTACAAAAACATTGCCCTCCATAATCATGGTCTTTGCTTTTTCCCGTGATGGTGCAAGGCCTCTGTTTACAAGTAATACGTCTAATCTTTCTTTCATACTGTATGTTACCTCTATCTATAATGCTGCTATTATACGCTTAGCCACCGATTCGGCATCCACATGCAGCTCCTTTTTGAGCACCTCGACATTGCCATGCTCCACATAGCAGTCGGGAAGTGCAACTGTCAACACCTCAAGAGCTATGCCGTTAGTCTTGACATACTCCGTCACATGCTCACCAAAACCGCCGCTTTGCACGTTTTCCTCCATAGTCACAAGCAGGCTGTGTTCAGACGGCAGTTCCTTAATTGCTTTCTTATCAAAAGGCATTGCAAAACGCGCATTGATAAGTGTAGCAGAGATTCCCTCTGCCTCAAGCAGCTTTACTACATCAACGGCAGTCTTTACCATACTGCCGAGTGCCATGATAGCCACCGTGCTTCCTTTCCTGATCAGCTCACTCTTTGCAAGCTCTATCGGCTGTCTGATTTCCTTAAGGCCGTCATAGGCTGCCCCTCTTGGATATCTGAGTGCAATCGGACCGTCATATACAACTGCAAACTTCATCATATCAGACAGCTCCCACTTATTCTTCGGAGCCATGATTGTCATATTCGGGATGACCGACAGATATGATATGTCAAATATACTGATGTGTCTCTCCGTCACTGCCTACAAGCCCTGCCCTGTCGATTGCAAAGATGACATGCAGATTCTGTATGCACACATCGTGAAGTATCTGGTCAAACGCCCTTTGTAAAAATGACGAGTACACCGCAAATACCGGGATAAGTCCTGCCTTTGCAAGCCCTGCCGCAAAGGTCGTGGCATGTGCCTCGGCTATTCCCACATCAAAAAATCTATCCGGGAAATTGCGGTGGAATCTGCGAAGCCCTGTTCCATCCGCCATGGCAGCCGTTATCGCAACTACCTTTGGATTTCTCTCGCCCAGCTTCTTCATGACTGTTGAGAAGACATCTGTGTAATTGGCCTTCGTGCGCTTATTCTTTGGAAGTCCTGTCTCTATGACAAATGGCTCTGCACCGTGAAATCTGGAAGGATAACGCTCAGCCGGGTCATAGCCTGATCCCTTTTTCGTAAGCACATGCACAAGCACCGGACCATCCACACGCTTTGCCTCATCAAACACACGGCACATTTCCTTTATATCACTGCCATCCACAGGTCCCAAATAGATAATGCCCATCTCCTCAAAGAACATACCCGGAATAAAAAGCTGCTTTATGCTGCTCTTTGTATTCCTGATATGCTTTACCATACGCTCTCCGTAGATCGGTATATGGTTTAGGGAATTCATGACATTATTCTTAAAATCCCTGTATGCATCCGCTGTGCGAAAGCCTGAAAGATACTGGCTGATGCCCCCGACGTTCTCTGAAATCGACATATTGTTGTCGTTTAGCACTATAATAAAATTGCCTTTAACGCTTGAAGCGTTGTTGAGCGCCTCATATGCCATGCCTCCGGTCAGCGCGCCGTCTCCGATGACTGAAACCACATGGTAGTCATCTCCGGTCACCTGTCTGGCTGTCGCAAGCCCAAGCCCTGCTGATATGGATGTGGAGCTATGTCCTGTATTAAAGCAGTCACAGTCGCTCTCATCCGCCTTTGGGAAACCGCTCATGCCTCCATACTGTCTGAGCGATGAAAATCCATCCTTTCTGCCGGTGAGTATCTTGTGTGTGTACGACTGATGCCCTACATCCCACACTATCTTATCCTTCGGTAGATTAAAGCACAGATGCAGCGCCATGGTAAGCTCCACGACTCCGAGGTTTGATGCCAGATGACCTCCTGTCACCGATATGCTCTCTATAAGAAACTGCCTGATTTCATCCTTTAACAGCTCAAGCTCCTCAGGTGTCAGTTTTTTTATATCATTTTCCTTTTGTATCTTTTCTAAAACCATCCTATTTCTCCCGATGGATCAAATATTCAAATAGCTCCTTAAGAAATGCATCGTCGTATCCCAAATCATCAAGCTGCTCCTCTGCCTCCTTGGAGATGCGCTCCACATCAGAAACTGCTTTATCCAATCCCTCAAATGTGACATATGTCGCTTTATTATTTTTCTCGTCACTGCCTACCGGCTTTCCAAGCACCTCAAGTGTACTTGTGACATCAAGCACATCATCCTGTATCTGAAACGCAAGCCCCAGCTTTGCCGCTATCTGCTCCACGCGTGATACCTCATCAGACGACGCCCCTGCAAGGATTGCTCCTATCATCATCGAGCTCTCTATAAGTGCGCCTGTCTTAAGCCTGTAGATAAAGTCAAGCTTTTCCCTTGTGATAGGACAGTCATCGGATTTCTCGCTTTCCACATCAACCACCTGTCCTCCGACCATACCATACACGCCTGCCTTTTTTGCAAGCACTGTAATTGCTCTTGCCACACGCGCATCGGCCACTTCCATGTCAAAAGCCTTTGCTGCGGTCTCATATGCCAGGTTTAAAAGTGCATCACCTGCAAGAATGCCCATAGCCTCACCGTACACAGCATGTGTGGTCTTCTTTCCACGCCTGTACTCATCATTGTCCATGGCAGGCAGGTCATCATGCACCAGCGAGTATGTGTGTATCATCTCGATTGCTGCCATAAATGGCTCAATCACTGCACTGCTTCCGCCAAACATATGGTAAGTCTCTTCCATGAGGATAGGGCGAAGCCTCTTTCCACCGGCTCTCACACTATAGTTCATGGCCTCAAAAATAATCCTCTGCTGTCCCTCCTCAGCGGGAAGAAACTTCTCAAGCACATTATTTATATGCTCTACCTTTTGCTGCAGCTCTTCCATGAATTGTGACTTATTTAAATTCCCATTTAAGCTCATCAGAATTCCTCCAGTTGTCCGTCGCTGTTTAGCACAAGCATGGCCTTTTCCATGCCCTGCACCATATCATTGGCACTCTTTACCTCTTCAAGCCCCTTCTTGTAGAGCTCAAAGGCCTCATCCAGGGATACATCCGCATCCTCCATCCTCGCCACTATCTGCTCTAAGTGTGCAAAGCGCTCCTCAAGTGTCAGTGTTTTTTCATTTTCTTTGCTCATCGTTAATAACCTCCGAAACTACGGCCCTTGCATGACCGTCTATCAGATATATATTTATGTCATCGCCTGCATTGATATCGGATACACTGTGCAGTGCCCCCTTCTTTTCCACCTCGACATACGCATAGCCCTGTGCCAGCTTTTTGGCCGGTGAATATGCATCCAGTGTACCTGAAAGCAGTGCCAGACGCTGTCTGCAATCCGAAAGCCTCTGCTTCATAATCCTTTCAAGTGCATCCTCGATATCTGCCAGACGCCTTTTATTCTCATTTAGTTTATTCTGTGGACTAAGGAAATTAAGCCTTGTTTTAATATGTGACAGCTTTTCCCTGAAAAAATCAATCCGGCCTGTCAGATTTCTGTCCATCCTGCGGCGCAGATTATCAAGGCGCTCTAACGTCTGTCTGTAGTCACTGACTGCAAGCTCTGCAGCCGCTGAAGGTGTGGGTGCTCTCCTGTCAGACACAAAATCCGCTATCGTCCAGTCTGTCTCATGCCTACTGCCGAGATGATTGGCGTGCGGCAGTCAAATATGGCTCTCGCCACAATCTCCTCATTAAAGGCCCATAAATCCTCTATGGAGCCTCCGCCTCTGCCGACTATTATCACATCAAGATTCATCGCATCCAATGTCTGTATGCCCTTCACTATGCTATCAGCCGCACCCTCTCCCTGCACAAGTGCCGGATAAAGTATGACCTGTACATATGGATTCCTGCGCGATGATACATTCCTTATATCCTGCACGGCCGCGCCTGTCGGTGCTGTAACCACACCAATACGGCCGGCATACTGCGGAATGGGCTGCTTGTACTCTGCGGCAAACATGCCCATTTCCTCAAGCTCATGCTTTAGCTGCTCGAATTTGAGATACAGATTTCCCTCTCCGTCAAGCTCTATCTTTTTGGCATAAAGCTGATATGCGCCGGTCTTCTCATACACCTCAACGGAACCTGTCACAATAACCTGGTCACCCTCCTTCATGTGGAAAGAAAGTCCTGCCGCCCTGCTGCCCGCAAACATGATAGCGTTCATGGCTGCTCCCGCGTCCTTTATTGTGAAATAAATATGACGCTCGTGTGATACTTGCAGTTGCTCACCTCTCCCTTTATGCTCACCTGTCTGAGCATAAAATCCTGAGCGAACATATTTTTAATATAGCTATTTACTTGCGCTACCGAATATATATTTCTATTTGCCATGTTCAATACTCTATTTCGCTGTTCCTCTTAAGCTATGCAAACTTTGCAAGCACTCCGTTTACAAATGCACCTGACTCATCTGCACCATACTTCTTTGCAAGCTCAACAGCCTCATTTATTGAAACCTTTGTAGGAATATCGTCCTCAAACTTTATCTCATAAACTGCCAATCTGATAATTGCCAGATCAACCTTTGCCATACGATTGGTCTTCCAGCCTGTAGACTTCTCATCGATGAGCGCATCAAGCTCTGCCATATGCTCAATAATCGCACTGCATTTTTCATCAATATACTGTTTTTCCTCGTCTGTAGGATTTGTAAGCTCATCATTTAAAAGCTCCATCTGCTCTGCAAGCTCAGACTTGTCATGAAACTCAACCCTGAAAAGCATCTTAAAAACGTTTTCTCTTATCTTGCTTCTTGTCATTTAAATTCCTCTCGTGAATAGTATTTTATATAAATTAAGGATGTCTGTACGACATCCTTAATTATACTACATTTGTGATCATTTAAAAAGAACTATTTAATTCTCTCCCATATCAACACTTGCTATACGAACATTGATAGTAGCCACAGAAAGCCCTGTCATTGTCTCAATTGCAGACTTAACCTTCTCCTGTACCTTTGTAGAAACCTCAGGGATGCTGTATCCATAAGCAATATTGAGTGCTACATCAACCACTACCTCATTGTCTGCTATCTCAATCTGAATTCCCTTTGAGAGATTCTTCATACCGAGCCTGCTGACAATCTCGTTTGTGATATTGCCTGCCATGGAGCTTACTCCCTCAACCTCAGTGGCAGCAAGACCTGCTATGATAGCTACAACCTCATCTGCTACCTTGATCTCGCCAGACTCATCTGATTTGATATTTATTGTGTTTCTATTCTCTGCCATGTCCATGTTCCTCCTTAACCGGCTATACGGTCTGTCCCTTTGCCACGTAAACCTGGAATGAGTCATTTCCCGTAAGTGATCTATTTCTTGATACGCGAACATTCTTGTCTGTGATCACGTACTCCAGATTGGCGCCATCCTCAATTACCGTATCCTGTAGCAGGATGCAGTTCTTGACCTTTGCATTCTTTCCTATCTTGACGCCTCTTGATAGGATGCTGTTTTCCACGGTACCCTCGATGACACAGCCATCAGCAACCATGACATTCTTGGCTTTTGAGCCATTTATGTATCTTGTAGGGTTATCATCCCTGATCTTTGTATAGATAGAATTGCCACTCTTAAACAATGCTTCCCTGTTATCCTCATCAAGGAGCTTCATATTCTCCTCGAAATAGCTCTTCATATCTGTAATCTGTGAAGCATAGCCTATGTACTCATATGCCTGGATATTGAGTGAATCAGTGTTTGTAGCCATCAGATCCCTTGTAAAATAAGAATAACCATGTACAAAAGCGTCATCCACTATTCTAATGAGCTTCTCCTTCTCCATGATATAGATATTCATGCCAAAGTTTACCTTGCCCATATCCCTGTCATTGATATATATCTTTTTGATACGTCCATCATCTATATCAAATGTATAGTACATCTCATCATTGTTGCCGTTTGGTCTTAAGAATACCTTCGGTACCTCCTGCTTGCGGTACATTGCAGTGATATCAGCCCTGTGTTCTTATGTGCCTCAATCAGCTCCCTGAAATCAAAATTGAATACATAGTTGGCATCAGCCATGATAACATACTTCTGAGTGCACTTTCTCAGATAGCCCTTAAGGCTTTCGATTGCCTCAACACGGCCCTCATACACCTTAATCTGCTTCTGTGCATAAGGCGGAACTATATTGATACCACCATTTTTTCTTGCAAGATCAAACTCCTGACCTGAGCCCAGGTGATCCATCAGAGAGTGATAGTTCTTCTTAACTATGAGAGATATATTGTCGATTCCGCTATGTACCATGCTTGAAATCAGGAAATCGCAGAGTCTGTAACGACCTGCAAACGGAATGGAAGCCATAAGTCTCTCGGATACCATCTCAGGAATGAGGGCATCGTAGCTGTTTGCAAAAATAACGGCCAAAGCCTCTTCGTTGTTCATGTTTAGCATTGTTCCTGGCCCTCCTCAACATCATTATATACCATTGCCTTTGGTCCTATAACCGCTCTGTCGCCAATTGTAACTCCCGGTGCAATTGTAGCAACATCACCTGTCACGTCCTCCGCCGGCTTTTCTCCAATAACTGCATCACAGCCTACTGTAACACCCTCTGCAACTATACAGTGTGTGACCTTAGCGCCTCTTTTTATCACAGTATCACCCATGACAACTGCATCCTCTACCACAGCGCCCTCTTCTACGATGACACCGCCAAAAAGAATTGAATGCTTTACTGTGCCCTTCACTACACAGCCATCGGTAATCATAGAGTCTGTAACCTCTGCGTTGTTGCCAATGAAATGTCCTGTATGGCCACTGTTACGGCTGTATATCTTCCAGTTCTCATCAAACAGGTTGATACCGCTGTGCTCAGGATCAAGCACCTCCATGTTTGCCTCCCAGAGTGCAGGTATTGTTCCTACATCCTTCCAGTAGCCGTTAAAGTGATAAGCATACATCCTGCGGCCATCCCTCAAAAGGTTTGGAATGATATTGTTACCGAAATCATTCTCTGAATCCGGATCATTTTCATCCTCGATAAGATACTTCTTAAGTATATCCCAATTGAAGATATAAATACCCATGGATGCAAGATTAGACTTAGGATTCTTTGGTTTCTCCTGAAACTCTGTGATCTTGTCGTCATCATCTGCTACCATGAGACCGAAACGTGATGCATCCTCCCATGGAACCTCCATAACCGCTACAGAAAACTCAGCATTTTTCTCCTTATGAAACTTAAGGAAATCGCTGTAGTCCTGCTTACAAATCTGATCTCCTGAAAGTATGATAACATACTCAGGATCATATCTCTCGATAAATGCAATATTCTGATAAATCGCATTGGCTGTTCCCTTGTACCAGTCTGAGCCTGAAGCCTTCTGATACGGTGGCAGTACATGCACTCCTCCATATAATCTGTCAAGATCCCATGGCTGTCCATTTCCTATGTACTCATTCAAAACAAACGGCTGGTACTGTGTCAATATACCAACTGTATCTATACCTGAATTAACACAATTAGAAAGTGGAAAATCAATAATTCTGTATTTGCCTCCAAACGGAACTGCCGGCTTTGCAAGTTTCTGCGTCAGTGCATAAAGTCTGGAGCCCTGACCACCGGCAAGAAGCATCGCAACTAGCTCTTTTGCCATATTAAAATCCCCCTTGTTTAATTTTATTAAATTTTTGTTAGCTTTTGCAATTATTTTGGTTTTTTATAATGGTTTATAGTTATATTTTACCACACTTTGGCATTTATGCAATTCAAAATTAACTAAAAAATACTATAATTTTTGTCATTATTTTCCAATTATCTCGCGGTTGTTTATGAACTCGTACGGCACTTCCTGGTACACATAGTAGTTAAGCCAGTTGGAATAAAGTATATTGCCGTGCGACCGCCACTGTAAAAGCGGCTTTTGTGTATCATCATTATCCGGATAGTAGTTCACCGGCATATCTATATAAAGTCCCTTTTTCTTATCCCTCTCGTACTCATTGTGAAGAGTATATCTGTCATACTCAGGATGTCCCATCACAAAAATCTTTTTACCGTCCTGATCCATCAGAAGGAATACTCCGGCATCATCCGACTCCGCAAGTATGGTAAGCTCCTGATGCTTTAATATATCCTCCTTTAAGACCTCGGTATGCCTTGAGTGCGGTGCGTAAAACACGTCATCGAAGCCTCTGACAAGTGGGATTTTTCTGTTCTTTACACGGTGCGCATACACACCGAACTTCTTCTTCGGAAGCACACGCTTTGGTATGCCGTAGTGATAATATAATCCTGCCTGTGCACCCCAGCACAGATGAAGTGTGGAGAAAGCATGTGTCTTGCTCCACTCCATTATACTGCATATCTCATCCCAGTAGTCTACCTCCTCGTATTCCATAAGCTCAACCGGTGCCCCTGTGATTATCATGCCGTCAAAGTATCTGTCCTTTATATCATCAAAGGTCTCGTAAAATTTGTTCAGATGACTGAGTGATGTGTGAGTGGCCTCGTGAGTAGATGTGGTCACAAACGTTACATTGACCTGTATAGGGGTATTTGACAGCGAGCGCAGTATCTGAAGCTCTGTGTCCTCCTTTAATGGCATGAGATTTACAATCGCAATCTCCAGCTGTCTGATGTTCTGATGTGATGCCCTGTTTTCGTCCATCACAAATATATTTTCTCTCTCAAGTATTTCCTTTACAGGTAAATCATTTTGTGTCTTTATAGGCATTTTGTAACCTCTTTTCTAACGCCCAAACATCTCTATAAATGTATCCTCCGAGATGATAGGTATTCCTAATTCTTTTGCTTTTTTATTTTTTGATGAAGTAGATTCAGTGTCGTTGTTTACCAGATAGTCTGTCTTTTTTGACACGCTTCCTGTCACCTTGCCGCCCTGTGACTCCACATAGGCCTTAAACTCGCTTCTGTTGGCAAAATCATGCACATCGCCTGTGATAACAAAGGTCTTGCCGTTTAAGCTTCCCTCCGACATATCCTTTATATCGACCTTTTCTATGTCAAGCTCCTTAATCAGTGCTTCAAACATCGCGCTGTTTTTTTGATTTGCATACCATTCAAGTATGGAGCCTGACTTTTCCTGGCCTATGCCGTCTATATCCACAAAATCTGTGGCATTTCTCATTCTGTCCGCGAAGCCATCAAAGCCTATTGCGTTGACAATCTTCTTGCCTGCATCGGTACCTATAAGAGGTATACAGAGTGCAAATATCAGATTGACCGGGTGGACATGTCTGCTTTTTTCGATGGCAGCCTGCATATTCATGCATGATTTTTCTCCAAAGCCTTCCATGCTGCTTATCTTATCAAAATGCTCTGGCAGATGGTATATGTCAGGGAACTGTTTTATGAATCCCTCATTTATAAATTTTAGCATTGTCTGTACCGAAAGTCCATCTATATCCATTCCGCTTTTGCTGACAAATCTTGAAAACTTTTTGACATTCTTGGCTGTACAGTCAGGGTTTGTGCAATGCAGCGTCTTCACACCGCTGTTTTTGCTGACAAATATGCGTGTCGGATGATGGCACACCGGACATTCCTTCGGTATCTCAACTGCTCCCACCGCATCCTTTACAGCTATGCATTTTGGAATAATCTTGTTGGCTTTTATCACGGAAAGGGTACACTCTTTTCCCACTCCAAGCCTTTCTATTTCAGTCAGATTACAAAGCGAAGCTCTCGAAACCGTCGTGCCTCTATCTGCACCGGCTCAAAAACAGCCACCGGCGATATTGTCGAAACCGCACACGACCATTCAATATAACGAAGCCTTGTATCTACAGCCTCATCCTGCCACTTGAAAGCAAAGCCGGCTCTCGTAGCATGATGCCCTGTGACGCTTCCGCCTGCAGCGTAGGCAGTGTCATCATAGCATATGACAAGTCCGTCCACAGGCACATCCATCCTGCCACTCTCGACATCCCTTGTCCAGCGTTTTACAGCCTCCTCAAGGCCTGCCGCATCAGTTGCCTCCCTTTTGACAACATTGAATTTCATATCACTAAGATAGCTCATTCTATCCCCCCATGATATGATATCATCATCTATATGCACGAGTGTAAACGCATAAAACACTACATGTCTGCGCTTCACCTCTTCCACATCATCGAGATTTAATGTACCGGATGCAAGGTTCCTTGGATTGGCATATTTCTCATCATCGTCCTCGATTGTATCATTTAACAGCTTAAAATCCGTGTAGGAAATTGTCGCTTCCCCTCTTACAACCATATGTCCCTTGTATGGTATCTCCTTTGGGAAGCCGCTTATGGCATCCTGCAAAAAGGTGATGTTACTTCCTACAGTTCCATTTCCTCTCGTCAGTATTTTCACAAGCCTGCCACCGTCATATGTGAGCACGAGTGTCAGTCCGTCAAGCTTCCATGAAAGCCAGATTGGCATATCACCTGCCCATTTCTTAAGCTCCTCAATGCTCTTTGTCTTGGCAAGTGAAAGTGCCGGATACTCATGCGGCTCACGATTTCCAGCCTCTGCCTCATAGCCTGCATTCTGTGTCGGACTGTCATGGCGGATATATCCTGTCTCTTTTTCAAGCTGTGTAAGCTCATCAAACATTGCATCCCACTCGTAGTTTGGCATTATTTCATCTGCGCCGTTGTAGTAAGCTTTTGACGCGCGGTTAAGACTTTCAACAAGCTCATCTATCTTATCTTTTATTTTGTTATTCTCCATGCTGTAATAATCCCCTGTCTGCTTTACTTTGCTCTTCTATCCTGATATTTCTTATCCGTATGTTTCTTATCCGTATATTTCTTATCAGAATGATCCTTATTCGTATCAGGTATAACCGGCTGATTCGAGGAATCCGCAATCAGTCTTTTGAGCCCCTTGTATTCAAGTGGTGTCACCGCCCTGTACTTTCCTCTTGGCAGGTCACCAAGCTCAATATTCATGATTCTCACTCTCTCAAGCTTAACCACACGGTAGCCAAAGTATTCACACATCCGTCTTATCTGTCTGTTGTAGCCCTGTGTCAGAATAATCTTAAACTGCTTTGAGGACAGCTTTTTCACATGGCACTTTCTGGTTGTCACACCAAGCTCTACAAGCGGTACACCTCCTGCGAGCCCTCTTATGAAGCTGTCAGATATTGTTTTGTTTACTGTGACAATATACTCTTTTTCGTGTCTGTTGCCGGAGCGCATCATCTTATTTACTATCTCGCCATTGTTGGTCAGAAGTAAAAGTCCCTCTGAATCCTTATCCAGCCTGCCAATTGGATAAATGCGCTTTGGGTAATTAAGATAATCTATCACGTTGTTTTTTTCCCTTTTTTCTGCTGTGCAGACTATGCCGGCCGGCTTATTGAGGGCAATCAGTATCATCTCTTCTTCCTTTGATACTACCTGTCCATTATATGTGACAGTCTGTCCCTTTAGAACTCTGTCACCTGTCTTTGCTGTCACGCCGTCTATTCCTACTTTGCCGGCTTCTATCTGCTGTCTGCCTCACGCCTTGAGCACACGCCCGCTTCACTGAGGAATTTATTTATTCTTACACCATTTTCTTCCATACCATATCCTCTTTTTAGATTGCTTTATCCGATATACATAAACCAAACAGCAGCCTTTTCTACTCTTTACAGCAGCCATTTGCCATGTAGATTAAAACACGGAGACCTTTAAGCCTCCGTGTTGCTTCCTATGATTGTATGCACATCTGTTACTTTGTATTGCTTTTACTGTCCTACTGTCTGGAGATTCTCTGTCTTGATATAGCTCTGCCATTTGTTCCGGCGCTGTAGGATACTATAGTCCAGTCGCCCTCTGTGCCATATGCTGTAAGTGTTACCTGTTCCTTTAAGAGACCAAGCTCCTTTGCATCTGTGCTTGCACCGTCACGCACCTTTACAACATCCTTTGTCACTACCTGATACTCAGCCGGTGCCTGTGGCTGCTCAGCTGTCTGCTGATTGGCTGCATTTGTATCCGTGGTCTGTTGGTCTGTGGTCTGTCCTGCGTTAGCTCCGTGGTCTGCTGGTCTGTGGTCTGTCCGGCATTTGCATCTGTAGTCTGCTGGTCTGCAGTCTGGCCCGCATTTGCATCCGTGGTCTGCTGGTCACCACTTTGTGATGCATCATCTGCCTGCTGTGTATCTGCCTCTGTAGTCTGTGTGTCTGCATCAGACTTCTTTAAATTGGCAATGCCTGACGATGTGTACCACTGCTTTATAGCACCTGTGAGTGTTGTCTCAAGCATAGTCTTTAAATTGGCATCAGAACCGACCGCCTGCTCATATGCCTTTTGTACCTCCTCATGCAGGTCTGCAAACTCAGATGAAGCAGTATACTTAGAAATAAGCTCCATAATATCGTCATCGAGTTCATTCTCGCAGTATGTTCTGTTGAAATTACTGTATACATTGTTTATAAAGAGCTTTCCATCCTTACCTGTCTCTATATAAAAGAAGTCAAGTGTAGGTGCCTGTGTATCAACTCCCGTAAACTTTATGCTGTTTTTAACAGACACAAAGTATGTTCCCTTTTTCAAGCCATTCTTGGTGTAAGGTGTGATGTCATTGACTGACTCATAGTACTGGCTGACAACACCAATATAGCTCTTCTCGTTGTCGCTCATAGGTGTCGCAAGCTTGCCAAGGGTATCAAGGTCATCACCACGTATGCCTTGTAATAATCAGCAAGTAATGTGCTGATATCGTCCTTGGCGTCATTTGTGTAATCCTTTTCAAACTCAAAATCCTTCACCGAAATCTCTGTCTGTGATCCGGCTTCAGTATTGGATTGTCTGTCATTATTGCCTCCTGCGACAACTACTATAAGTATAAGTATGAGTCCTACAAGTACACCTGCCACTCCAACGTATTTTTTATTTTCTGCACAAAATTGCTTTATATTATCCAATGTTTCCTTGTTAAAAAAAGTCCTTCATATGGTTCCTCCATTAACCCAACATATCAAAATCAAAGTATGTGACCGACGCGAATCGAACGCGCACTCGCCGGAGTCGGAGTCCGGAATTTTATCCATTAAACTACGGTCACAAAAAAAGTTACCAACTATTTATATCACATCTTTTACTTTTTTTCAATGTTACTTTTTTCTTATTATATTCTTTTAGTGTTTTATTATAACTTTTTATGCATACTATTATAATTGATAAAAATTTGACAATATATTTCATTTATCTTATTATTTAACTGTTTGGGCATTATATATTGGAAATTTTTTCCGATATGCCATAAAAATATACCATTTTAATTAATACAATTACTATTTATATAAGGAGCAGTATTATGAGTTTCACATTTTTAAACCAGCTTCCAACTCCTGCACAGATTAAGGAGGAATATCCTCTGTCAAAGGAGCTTACCGAGCTTAAAGCGAAGCGCGATGCAATGATTTCAGATGTTATCTGCGGAAAAGATGATAGATTTCTCGTCATTATCGGACCTTGTTCAGCCGACAACGAGGATTCAGTCTGTGACTATGTCAGCCGTCTGACAAAGATTCAGGAGGATGTAAAGGACCGCGTAATCATCATCCCTCGTGTATATACAAACAAACCAAGAACAACCGGCGAGGGCTACAAGGGAATTGCCTCACAGCCTGACCCTGAGAAGGCTCCTGACATGGTTGAGGTCTTATCGCCATGAGAAAAATGCACATCCGTGCCATCGCAGAAAGTGGACTCACCTGTGCAGATGAGATGCTTTACCCTGAGAACTGGGGCTATGTTGAGGATCTTCTCTCATATGTGGCAATCGGCGCTCGTTCTGTTGAGGATCAGCAGCATCGTCTCACCGTCAGCGGCTTCGATGTGGCCAGCGGCATGAAAAACCCTACAAGCGGTGATTTTTCCGTCATGCTCAATTCTGTTTACGCAGCACAGCACCCACATCATTTTGTTTACAGAGGCTATGAGGTTGAGACATCAGGAAATCCTCTGACTCACGTTGTTTTAAGAGGTGCTGTCAGCAAGCATGGCAACACTACAACAAACTACCATTACGAGGACTTAATCCGTCTACACGAAATGTACGACAAGATGGACGTTGTCAACCAGGCGGCTATCATCGATACCAACCATTCCAACTCCGGAAAGAAGTTCAAGGAGCAGATTCGTATCGCCAAGGAAGTTATGCACAACAGACAGCTTTCCTCTGATATCAAATCACTTGTCAAGGGTCTTATGATTGAGAGCTATATTGAGGAGGCAGCCAGAAGATTGGTGAGCATGTCTACGGAAAATCCATCACCGATCCATGTCTAGGATGGGAGGATTCAAAGAAGCTTATCTACGACATTGCAGAAATGAATTCTTAAACCACAAATTATACACACATTTTTTTACAAAACACAAGCCACAGGAGTATATATCCTGTGGCTTGCATTATTTTGTCGGTTTATTATTTAATCATATTACTATAAGCAAGAACTGCACTGACTGTTTTGGAATCCTGGATTTTCCCGGCATAAATCATGTCGCACAGCTCCTTTAGGGTGTATATTTCTACATCGATTGACTCGGCATCATCTAGATGCTGCTTGCCCTTTTTCAGGTTTTTGGCAAGATAGACATCTACTTCTTCGTCGCAAAAGGCAACTGTTGTGCGAAGTGAAAGTAAAAACGAGATATCATCAGAGCTGTAGCCCGTCTCCTCCTTAAGCTCCCTTTCTGCACACAGTCTGGTATCTTCTCCCACAAAGTCTCTGCAGCCGGCCGGAATCTCTATTGTCTCTCTCTCGAGAGCATTTCTATACTGACGCACCATGATTATCCTGCCGTCATCAAGCACCGGAAGCACTGCCGCAGCGCCCTTTCTGTGTGAGACAAAATCCCATTCCTCAGTCTTACCGTTTGCAAACTGCATTGTATCCTTGTATATATCGAGTATTGAACCCTTATATACAAGCTCTCTTTTTTGCCGTTTCATTTCATCAATCATTTTTCCTGTTTACCTTCTAAATAATTTAAATTCAGAGTTACCGTTTTGATTAGAAATCCACCTCTGTATCATAATAGCAGCATTTGAGAAGCTTCTCCATCTCCTCCTGGCTTGGCTGGCGAGGATTTGAGCCTGTACAAGCATCAAGGATAGCATTTGCAGCAATCTCAGGAAGTCTCTCAAGGAATACCTCCTCCGGTACAAAGCCCTGCTCTGTTGGATAGCTGTCTGCTCCATAATTCTTGATGCAGTGTGGGATATTCAGATCATCATTCATGCCACGTAAGTATTTGATAAGAAGCTCAACCTTCTCATCAAGTGTCTCTCCACCCAGTTTCATGAAATCTGCTATTACGCCATAGCGTTCCTTCGCTGTCTCATCCTTTGCATTAAAAGCAATAACCTTTGGCAGATACATGGCATTGGCTGCTCCGTGGATGATATGTGCACCATAATCTGCAAAAGCTGCGCCTGTCTTGTGTGCCATGGAATGAACTATTCCAAGTAGTGCGTTGGAGAATGCCATTCCTGCCAGACACTGCGCATTGTGCATCGCATCTCTCTTTGCCATATCACCATTGTATGAATCAATCAGGTCATGCTGTATCATCTCTATTGCATGGAGTGCAAGTGGATCTGTAAAGTCACTGTTGGCTGTTGATACATATGCCTCGATAGCATGTGTCATAGCATCCATTCCTGTGTGTGCAACAAGCTTCTGTGGCATTGTCTCTGCAAGCTCAGGGTCTACGATTGCAACATCAGGTGTTATCTCAAAGTCTGCGATTGGATACTTGATACCCTTCTCATAATCTGTGATGATTGAGAACGCAGTAACCTCTGTTGCTGTGCCTGATGTGGATGAAATAGCACAGAAATGTGCTTTCTTTCTAAGCTTAGGAATACCAAATACCTTGCACATATCCTCAAATGTGATATCCGGATACTCGTACTTAATCCACATAGCCTTAGCTGCATCTATAGGTGAGCCACCACCAATTGCTACAATCCAGTCCGGTTCAAACTCAGCCATGGCAGCCGCACCTTTCATGACTGTCTCAACTGACGGATCCGGCTCAATTCCCTCAAAAAGCTTTACCTCCATACCTGCTTCCTTCAAATAAGCCTCGGCTTTGTCTAAAAAGCCAAATCTCTTCATTGAGCCTCCGCCCACACAGATAATAGCCTTCTTTCCCTCAAAGCTCTTTAATGCCTCAAGCGCACCTTTTCCGTGATATAAATCTCTTGGTAATGTAAATCTCTGCATTGTAAAACCCTCCATATGATATTTTTTATATAGTTTCTCCCTTGTAATATTTATAAATATTGCAGCCATCAAATACTTAATAGTTGCTAAATATTACACTTACCATTTTATAACATTTTACTAATTTTGTCACGTACCATTATCTGTTTTTGTGAATACAGGATATCTTATACATATATTTTTATGCAATATATACAAATTTCTTTAGTAGTAATGAACAGTTACCGATAATTTATTTCATACCATAAGCACAACATTGTAAAAATCGACTGCATTTACGTTTTTATTTTTGCAAAAAAGAAAAGGCTTCATACGAAGCCTTTTCAAATGTACATGTTATTATGTCAAACCGACAATACGCTAATGCTCTACTTTGCGTAATCCACTATACGTGACTCACGTATTACATTAACCTTTATCTGACCCGGATACTCTAACTCAGACTCAATCTGCTTAGATATGTCTCTGGCCATGATAACCATGTCGGCGTCGCTGACCTGCTCAGGAACTACCATAATACGAATCTCTCTACCTGCCTGAATAGCAAAAGATTTCTCTACCCCTTTATAACCATTTGTAATGTCCTCTAACTGCTGAAGACGATTTGAATATGTCTCCAAAGTCTCTCTTCTTGCACCCGGACGTGCCGCACTGATTGTATCAGCTGCCTGCACGAGACATGCAATAAGTGACTCCGGTTCAACATCACCGTGATGTGATTCTACTGCATTAATCACTAGTGGTGACTCTTTGTATTTCTTACATAATTCGGCACCGAGCTGGATGTGTGAACCCTCCATCTCGTGATCTACTGCCTTACCTATATCATGTAATAAGCCTGCACGCTTTGCCATTCTGACATCCTCGCCAATTTCAGCAGCCAGTAAGCCAGCCAGCTGTGCAACCTCGATAGAATGCTTTAACGCATTCTGACCGTAGCTTGTTCTAAACTTCATCTTTCCAAGAAGACGCACAAGCTCCGGGTGAATACCATGTATGCCCACCTCAAGTGTGGCAGCCTCACCCTCTTCACGAATCATATTATCGACTTCTTTTTGAGCCTTCTCAACCATCTCCTCTATACGGGCCGGATGGATTCTTCCGTCAACAATAAGCTTCTCAAGAGCTATTCTTGCAACCTCTCTTCTAATTGGATCAAAGCTTGACAAGATAACTGCCTCAGGTGTGTCATCTATAATCAGATCTACACCTGTCATAGTCTCGAGAGTACGGATATTACGTCCCTCTCTTCCTATGATACGTCCCTTCATCTCATCATTCGGAAGCGATACTACTGAAATAGTAGTCTCAGACACATGGTCTGCTGCACATTTCTGAATAGCTGTAACCACGTAATCCTTAGCCTTACGGTTTGCCTCTTCCTTTGCTTTGTTTTCCATTTCCTTAATCATTTTTGCAGTATCAAGTTTTACATCTTCTTCAATGGTCTTTAAGAGATATTCTTTAGCTTGCTCGGAGGTTAATCCAGAGATTCTTTCAAGTTCCTGTAAACGCTGCTCGTTAAGCTTTGATATTTCAATCTTCTGCTTCTTGAGTTCCTCTTCCTTAACTGCAAATCCGGCTTCACGCTTCTCGATAGCTTCAAGCTTCTTGTCGACATTTTCTTCCTTCTGAACGATACGACGCTCATTACGGGAAATCTCGTTTCTACGCTCTTTGATTTCCTTATCCAGATCATTCTTAGCCTTAATAGACTCTTCCTTGATCTCAAGCATAGACTCGCGCTTCTTTTCCTCCGCAGTCTTTACAGCCTCATCAATGATTCCTCTTGCCTTCTCCTCAGCATTTCCTATCTTGGAGTTAGCAGATTTCTTCTGATATGAAGCGGCTGCAAACCATACAACCAATGCAGTAATAATAATAGAAACTACAGCAGTAATGATATACGGTAGCATTACAGGAGCACCTCCTTTATTAAATTTTCATTGTATTTCACAAATTACAACAATTAAATTCTATACTTTTTGGTGCAAATTGTCAAGGTAATTGTGACCTCATTGCTGAAAGAATCTGGCTGCTCTTAAAGCCCCTGCGCATAAGAAACTGATATATCCTGCGAAACTCCTTTTCATCACAGTTGTCAGGATCATAGTGTTTCTTTTCAAGCAGCTTTGCTATATGTTTCTCTTCATCAGCAGTGTATTCGCTGTCTATGGCACAATTTATATCATCTCTGCCTATGCCCTTTGTCATAAGCTTCTGCTCCAGCTGCCTGCGGCTTAAGCTGTCCTGATGATATCTGACATATGTGGAAGCAAATCTGTAATCATCAAGATAATGAAAGCTCTTGACATAATCTATTGCTGCATCCACACAGCAATCCGGATATCCGCCCTGTGTGAGCTTTTCCCTGAGCTTTCTTTCACTCCTGTCCATCTGTTCAAGCAGATGCAGTGCTCTCTTTTTGGCTCTCTTTCCTACCACCTCAGTTATAAGCTTTTCGTAATCCGCTTCACTGATAAAGGCTCCCTCCATAATAGAGTACCGCACGGCCTCTGTACGGTACAGCACACATGTCGTGCCATTATCAAAGGTCGTGCGGTATTTGCCTTTACCAATATTCTCATATCCGGTAATCTCTATCATATATAACCCTGCTCACTTATTATTCTTCTGCTTCAGGCTTTTCAGAGTCTTCCTGTACTGCAGCATCTTCATCATCAGGCTGTGTAAAGTAAAAATCCCTTACCTTTGCCTCAAGCATATCAAAAAATGCCGGATTCTCATGGATATAAGTCTTTGCATTCTCACGACCCTGTCCTATCTTGTCTCCCTCGTATGCGTACCATGCACCGGATTTGTTGACAATGCCTGCATTTACTGCAAGATCAAGCACATCTCCTTCTCTTGAGATACCCTGTCCAAACATGATATCAAACTCTGCCTCCCTAAAAGGAGGAGCTATTTTATTCTTAACAACCTTTACGCGGACATGGTTGCCGACTATCTCACCGCCCTGCTTGAGCGACTCAGTTCTTCTGACATCAAGACGCACTGATGAATAGAACTTTAATGCCCTTCCACCTGTGGTAGTCTCAGGATTTCCAAACATCACACCTACCTTCTCACGAAGCTGATTGATGAATATAACGATACAATTTGACTTGCTGATAACTGCCGTGAGCTTACGGAGTGCCTGGCTCATAAGTCTCGCCTGAAGACCCACATGGGAATCACCCATATCTCCGTCAATCTCGGCCTTTGGTACGAGTGCCGCAACGGAATCGACAACTACGATATCCACAGCGCCGGAACGCACCATGGTCTCTGTTATCTCAAGTGCCTGCTCACCACAGTCCGGCTGTGAAATATAGAGATTGTCAATATCAACACCTATATTTCTGGCATATACAGGGTCAAGCGCATGCTCTGCATCTATAAAGCCTGCGATGCCGCCTCGCTTCTGTACCTCTGCAACACAGTGGAGTGCAACCGTTGTCTTACCTGATGACTCCGGTCCGTACACCTCAATAATCCTGCCCTTTGGAAGGCCTCCGAGTCCTAATGCAATATCAAGCTTAATGAGCCTGTAGGTACTGTCTCTACATTCATATTGGCTGAGTTGTCGCCAAGCTTCATGACAGAGCCTTTCCGTATTGTTTCTCAATCTGCGCGATGGCAGCGTCTAATGCTTTTAATTTATCTTCCTTTGCCATAATAATCTCCTATTCTCTCGCGAACAAACGTTCGTTCTGCTATTATAATAATACACTTCTATTCAATTGTCAACAAATAAATTGGAATAATTACAGAATCATATAGCTGCCCGTGATGCTGTTTGTGCCTCACGCTATACTCTAAAACAGCTATAGCTAAAATACTCAAAAATATACAAATAAAACATAATTAAAAAGACAGTTGCTTTCACAACTGTCTTCATTATACACATAATCTCTCTCTAACGTCAAGTCCAAATTCAACCTTGAAATCCTTACCTAGTTTCTTCCAAACTCAGTAAGCACGAGTCCGTCATTTCTATCGAGTGTCATGCCGATGCTCCACTCATTGATGAACAGAAGAAGCGGATTGCCCTTCATGTCGACAACCTTCTTCATATCGCTTGTTCCGTTAATTGTATCTACATTGACCTCATCCTTGTTCTCAATCCATCTGATATGCTCATATGGCAGATTCTCCAGTCTGATCTGCACATTGTACTCATTTTCAAGTCTGAATTTAAGCACGTCAAACTGAAGCACACCGACCACGCCGACTATGATTTCTTCCATGCCGCCCTTGTACTCCTGGAACATCTGGATAGCACCCTCCTGCGCTATCTGTGTGACACCCTTTACAAACTGCTTTCTCTTCATGGAATCAACAAGTGATACCCTCGCAAAATGCTCAGGTGCAAATGTCGGGATGCCCTCAAACTCAAATTTATCCTTTGCTGTCGTGAGCGTATCTCCTATAGAGTATACGCCCGGGTCAAACACACCTATGATGTCGCCCGCATATGCCTTGTCCACTATTTTTCTCTCATCTGCCATCATCTGCTGCGGCTGTGAAAGCTTTAGGCTCTTGCCTCCCTGCACATGGTATACCTCCATGCCGGCTGTAAACTGTCCGGAGCAGATTCGCATAAATGCTATTCTGTCCCTGTGATTTTTATTCATGTTGGCCTGAATCTTGAATACAAATGCAGAAAAATCCTCTGAAAAAGGATCAATCATACCGATGTCAGATTGTCTTGCTGTCGGTGCATATGTCATCTTAAGGAAATGCTGTAAAAATGTCTCAACACCAAAGTTTGTAAGAGCAGAGCCGAAAAATACAGGTGAAAGCTCTCCCTTTGTGACAAGCTCCATATCAAAATCGGCACTGGCGCCATCCAGCAGCTCAATCTCATCCATGAGCTGACTTTTAAATTCCTCTCCGATCTCATCGGAAAGAGCCGGATCATCTATATGAATAATCTTCTCCGAGCCCTCCTTTGTACCCTTTAAGGTATCTGCAAAGGTCATGACCTCCTTGCTGTTTCTGTCATACACACCCTTAAACTGCTTTCCTGACCTATCGGCCAGTTGATAGGACATGTCGCGATGCCCAGCTCTTTTTCGATGTCATCGAGAAGCTCAAACGTATCGTTGGCATCACGGTCCATCTTGTTTATGAATGTAAAAATCGGGATATGTCTCATGACACAGACCTTAAAGAGCTTTCTGGTCTGTGCCTCAACACCCTTGCTCGCATCAATTACCATGACTGCCGAATCGGCTGCCATAAGTGTACGGTATGTGTCCTCTGAGAAATCCTGGTGTCCCGGTGTATCAAGAATATTGATGCAATATCCGTCATAATTAAACTGTAATACAGATGAAGTAACCGAAATACCTCTCTGCTTTTCTATCTCCATCCAGTCTGAAACAGCATGCTTTGCCGTAGCCTTTCCCTTTACCGAACCGGCCTGGTTTATTGCCCCTCCGTACAAAAGAAACTTCTCTGTCAGAGTAGTCTTTCCTGCATCCGGATGGGAAATTATTGCAAATGTTCTTCTTTTTTCTATTTCCTGTCTTAAGTTATCCACTGATATTTCCTCCAAACAAAATCAGAGTATAGTATAGCTTAAAACGGTTCCCATTTCAAGACACTAAAAATTTATGTATCAGTCCATCGTCGATATGACAATATTTGATGCCCCGATATTTGTCTTGCGCTTGATAATGTCCTCTATCTGAGCTCTCTTTTCATCAGTCACATCTTCCTTTCCCACAATCACATCACAGCATTCATCACTGAGACTTACCACAGCATTCTTAAAGCCCTTTGCCTCCAGCATCATCTGGGCATCCTCCTCCATCTGTGCATTTTCTGTCAGCTTCACCATGCATCGACCGCGCTCTTCTTCTCTGCCTCTGACACTCCTGCATCATCGATAATCTTCTGCAGAGCCTCCTTGTTCTTTGAGCGCACCTGCTCGCGTCCCAGCTTCACCTGTGCCACACACTCCTCGCTCTCTGTGGATGCACTTGTCAGTACCGTTTCGCCGGCATTTAATATTTCCTCTGTCGAGTCTGTCTCAAGCGCAACCTCATCTGATGCCTGTGTATCCTCACATTCCTTAGACTCCTTTGTATCTGCCTTTCCATTTACAGCTTCGATTTCAGTGGAAAGCACATCCTTTGCATTCATAAAGGTATCCCTGTTATCGTAGCTTATGTAACCGACCACTGCCAAAAGAAGTGCAAGTGTCGTAATAATTATCTGATTCTTATGGCTGCCTTTCTTCACTTTTATTCCTCCCTGGATATCATTTTTGCTATTTTTATTTTATGCATGGGCACATCAAATAATGCAGAAACCGCATTAGAAATATCGTTGTTTACCTGTGGGTTTCCTCCGCCCTGCGCTACCACAAGCACTCCTGAAACAGTCGGTTTGTCCGTACTTGTGACATAAGGTACGCTTGTATCCTCGTCATCGTATATGACCGTAGTCTTTTCAATGCTCTCCGAGGTCTCCTTAGTATCCTTATCCACTATCCTTGTACCATCGTCTGACAGCGTAATCATCACAGATACCTCACCCACACCGTCCATCCTTTCAAGAATACCCTCAAGCTTTTTTTCAAGCAGCTTCTCATATTCTTCATCATCGCAGGTGCTTTCACTTACTGACTTAGCTTTAGCTTTCTTTTGTGATTCACTATAGGTCTTTTTATCCTCTTTTACCGGAAGCACCACAATAAGAAGCAGCACTCCAACAAGTAAAATCACTATGTAGTCAGTTTTCTTCAGCTTCGAAAGCCGTAAACAAATCTGTCGTATCCTCGTCATATTCATACGAAATCCCCTCTATTTTCTTTGTGAGCTCAGCAAATCTCATGTCATATTCATACCCTGCCGCAAGAGGCTTTAGAATAATGACCGCCAAAAACACCCCAAGCATAAACCTAAAGTACCTCCTGTACTGCTCCTTTGGCGTTAAATATGTCATTACCATGAAAAAAAACGCCAGATACAAATAACTCTTCATGCCCTATCAACCTCCCATAAAGCTTGTAGATGCACATACTATCGCAATCACTATAAAAAACAATATAGATGCATCTCTTATCACGATATAATACAGATTTCCAGCCCTGGCAACGGCTTCTATGCCCTCCACAATCCTGTTGTCTGAAACCGGCTGCAGCGCAGCGGAAAGCAATCTGTACATCAGCGAAAAGATTAGTGTTTTTACAAGCGGGGTCAGCACAATGAAAAAAAGCACGATAATCGCCGCCATACCAACACTGTTTTTTATGAGCATCGCACAGCCAAGCATAATTTCACCTGCACCCTGCCCAAGCCTCCCCACACCCGGTATCGCCTGAAAGCTTTTTAAGATAAGACTTTCCGATATTTTGTCCTTTGCGGGAGCAATCATGCCTGGACTATTCCTATTCCTGCCACTATCTTTATGGATGCCTTCATTATTTTTGTAACTGCTGATTCAATAAACTCTGCAAGCTTTTCAAGCTTCTTTTCACTTGATACGTGATTGAGCACCTCAAGCACCAGAAACAGATGAATTCCCGGTATGAGCACCAGCTTTATAAGCCACTCCACTACATAAATGAGCACAAATGCCAGCATGTAAAAGCCTGATGCCGAAAATCCTTTTCCGGACGCAAGAAGTACTGTCGCATATGCCGGCACAAGCGCTGTAAGATAAGTCAAAAGCACATCAATACAGCCCTTTGACACATCAGATAGCACAAAAAAAGATGCCATAAGCATTGATATAACCGATGCATACATAAACAGAAAGCTTACATTGTATACATAATCCTGCCGCCAGAAAATAAGCCTTGAAAACACCATAAAAAGTATCGTATAGCACAGCACATTTATAATAACAGGCTTCACCGCCGCTATCTCATAAAAAAACAGCTCATAAATATACTCACAGATTTTTTCACCGGCCTTTTGATCTCCTGCCAGAATGGCATCCACTATATCCGAAAACGATAGTCTGTCCGGCAGATAATCCTTTGAATATTTTTCAATCTCTGACATATCTATTTTTTCAAGCATATGCTGCTCAATTTTATCTGTAATTTCGGTGTCCGACGCATACACAAAACACTGCGGCAAAAACACTACAGCCAATATGATTATTATCAAAATATATTTTTTACAAATCAAAACAGCTCTCCAATCAGCTCTATCAGACAAGACATCACCGGAATTGACATCACAACAATTGCTCCCTTCGCAAAAAGCTCTATCTGCGATGCAATTGCGCTATGACCACAGTCCTTACAGATTGAGGATGAAACTCCGCAATATATGCAATCCCAAGCATCTTTACCATAGTGACAAAAAATGCCGGTTCCACAGGAAGCTTTGAAAGAAGTCCTTTAAAAAACTCAATTGTTGTGCCGAGCCGCTCCAATGCAAAAGCAAAAATTATAGTGCCGCAGGCCACTGAAAGAAGCATTGAAGCTCAGGCCTGTCACGCTTTAAAAGCACTGCAAAAAATACTGCCGCAATTCCTATTATCCCAATCTTCAACATATTACAAAGAAAACATATCCTGCATTGCCTTAAACAGCTCACTTATATATGGCACAATCCAGAACAATACAATAACAAGCCCGGCCAGACTAAGCAGGAAAGTCATTTCCTCCCTTCCACTGTGTTTTAAGACCTGTCCGAGCACCGTAATCACTATTCCAAGTGCTGCTATCTTAAAAATAATCGAAATCTCCATCATCAAGTCCTTTCATCGCATACAACAATATGTTTAATCGGATTACCACATTTTTATACAAACATTTTTATATAAGCATTATTGATATCATAATCCCTCCCAAAATCCCCACCGGACAAATCACCTTCATTTTTTCAACATAATCTTTCCTGTAAAAATCTATCTGTTTATGTATGTCCAAAGCACATTCCTTAAGCCGCTGCTCCATCGCAGCTGCATTTTTTTCAAAGAATGCACCTCCCATTTCAACTATCATTTTCTTTATTTTTTCATCAGATACCCTGCCCCAAAGCACCTTCTCCCACACAGCCTTCCAGCCCTCATCCCCGCTTTTACAGCTCCTGTTTGAAAGCACTTCTCCCATTCTCCTGCAGCCCTCATTAAACACCTCGCTCTTTCCTCTTATGCTGTTAAAAAACTGTGGTGCCTTCATTCTTTCTCCTGCCAGATAAAATGCCCCCTTTTCAAGCAAAAGCATAAAATCATACAGCATCGCTATATCTGCCTTTTTTCTTTTGCTGTAATCGTTTATCAGCCCCAATACCGCAAACAGTACTATACAAAAGCCTGTAAGCTTCATCATAAATGCTATAGCGCCTCACCCCTTTTTCATCATGGTCTATAAACACAAACCGTTCTATGGCATGTGGCAGAATTTTTCTTCGCAGATCATCTGCATTGGTGCCATGTACACTGCCAAGTATCCTTATTCCACAACTCACAAGCTGGTTTAGTGCCTCGATATCGCTTTCTCCTCCCAGCTCATCCACCGCAATCACATCCGGGGACATAGAGCGCAAAAGCATCCTCATGCCAAGTGACTTCGGACAGTTATCCAGCACATCACTGGAATTGCCTATATCGTTTTGAGCCACTCCCAAGTAGCACGCTGCTATCTCCGAGCGCTCATCAACACCGACACCTTAAGAGCTTTTTTTCCGTCACAGCCATCTGAAAGTATCCTTATGCAGTCTCTTAAAAATGTTGTTTTTCCTTCTCCCGGCCGTGATATAACCAATGTATTGTAAATGCTGTTTTCATCCCGGATATAAGGCATCAGTGGCATTGCAACGTCCCTTATCTGATGGGCAATTCTGATATTTAAGGACGCTATCTCACTGACTGCTGTAACCTTTCCTCCATCGCAGCCCATCTGCCTGCAATTCCCACACGATGACCTCCCTCCACTGTAAAATAGCCTGCTGCAAGCTGCGGTGCTATCGCGTGGAATGAATATCCGCTCAGATAATTTATCATCTCTCAATATCGCTATGTGAGATATACACTCCGGCTCTACATCCTCCCGCAAACATATACTGCACCTGCTTTCCGGCGCGCACCCTGATTTCCTCCAGCCACACG
>ENA-OQAZ01000001-OQAZ01000001.1-human-gut-metagenome-genome-assembly--contig:-NODE-1-length-95524-cov-8.398996_pt1 | contig 95524 bp, 103 predicted proteins | sample MGYA00242737_ERZ504531 | MGnify/ENA primary metagenome ERZ504531 (study PRJEB26092, sample SAMD00036244) | human gut metagenome | host: Homo sapiens | study: EMG produced TPA metagenomics assembly of... | reverse complement strand
TCCTGACAAGCATGTATTTTTGTCAAACAGCGCAGCAGGCTGTCCTATGGCGGAGCAGCTCGATGTAGAGCTCTTACAATCGTTAAAGGCCGAGAACCCTGACTATACAGTGGTTGCCTACATAAACACCACATCAGAGCTTAAAACCATATGCGATGTGTGCGTCACATCTTCATCCGCTGTAAAAATTGTTAAAAATATTGACAATAACAAGATTCTTTTCATCCCTGACTGCAATCTGGGCGCATGGGTTGAGGAACAGGTTCCGGAAAAGACCTTCAAATTTGTACATGGTGGCTGTCCTACTCACCTGCGCATGTCAATAGCAGATGTTGAGAGAGCAAAAGCGGCTCATCCTGCTGCAAAGCTTCTCGTACATCCGGAGTGTCTTGCTGAGGTTTCAAAGGCTGCTGACTATATCGGAAGCACCACCGGCATCATTGACTATGCTAAAAACAGCACAGACAGGGAATTTATCATCGGAACTGAAAACAGCATACTGCAGCACTTACAGTATGAGTGCCCTGAAAAGAGCTTCTATCCGCTCTCAAAAGACTGCGTATGCCACAATATGAAGCTCACTACCCTGATGGATGTATACAATTGTGTTAATGGAGCAGGCGGAGAAGAAATCATACTGCCTGACGATATAAGAACAAAGGCCAAGGCCTGCATAGATACCATGCTCACACTTGGAGAGTAATCTAATTACAAGTTAAAAGACCACAGTTCATCTGTTTTGATGCCCTGTGGTCTTTTTTAATTAATTGATGATAATACTTCATCTGAATATCTTTCTTTAATTTTCATTTCCAGCACCTGAAATTCATGAATATAACTGTCAAGCACCTTATTCACAAGCTGACGTGCAGCTTCCTCATTGTATATATGAGTTGTATCATTCCTGTCTCTTAACATTCCAAGCCAGACACTCTCATCCATAAAATCATAATACGCATATGCAGTTTTTATAATTTCTCTTGGAGAACCTGTTGCAGCCTGATTAGCACCCTCATATCGTAACAGCTCCTTTAAGACCTTCCAGCCCAGCTCAAATTGTATATAATATTTATCAATTATACCGCTCACAATAAAATCATTTGTCAAGTCTTCATCAAATGCCCTTGACAATATCCTCAAGTGTCTGACATACTGGTCAAACTTTTTCATACAATACCCTCCCATCCCTTTCTATTTCTGTCACCAGTACCGGTGAAATATGCTTATCATCCATATTTATTATGTCCAGCTTTAGTAAAGACCACAACTCCTCATTAAGACAATCCGATAAATCACCAAAATTCTCACATCCATAAATAGCCAGATCAATATCACTTTTAGGATGATTCGTGCCTCTGGCGCGTGAACCAAACAGCACTACTTTTTTTGTATTATATTTTTTTGCTATATTAACAATTTGCTTATATACTTCATCCATATAATACTCCTTATTTCACATCCGTCTAATTGAATCCAACAACCTTCTGTGACAGCTTATACGCACCGATAGCTACCTTTCTGCCTCCCTTGCCCGGCAGGTTCATTAACTGTCCCATGACTCCATGGCGCAGCTTCTTGTATGTTTCTTCATCGTGCTCCTTCATGTATGCCCACAGTTCATCCTTCTTAGCCATGTTCTCATCGGTGCCTGAGATAATTGCCAGAATAGTAGAAATAGTCGTAATAATCTCCAGATAACTGTACATATACTTCCTGCACATCTCATTTGTTATCTCATGCAATTTGACATCGTCAAACATAATCTTATTTACACGAATCTGCTGGTCAATACGGCGTATCATCACCTGCTCATTGACCGACTGGTCATCGCGACCGATAAAATATCTGTAGAAGTCCACATCCAGATAGTACATCGTGCGCACATACGGAAGCGGCTTATATACATAGATATTATCCACATAAAAGGTATGCTTTGGCAGCTTGAGTCCACAGCTTCTCAAAAGCTCTGTCCTGTATATTACCGAATGCATCAGTATGTAATGCCCCTTATAAATATGCTTTATATCACTCCAGGTAAATATCTCATTGCGTGGAAAGCCGGTCTGACGCATAACCTTTTTACGCTTTGCTCCCTCTTTCTCGTAGACATAGTTGGCAAGAAGCATATCAATCTGTGTATTCTCCTGCTCAAACTCCCTTAGCTTGTCCAGTATCTTCTTGTATGATTCCAAATCCACCCAGTCATCGCTGTCAACGACCTTGAAATATTTGCCTGTGGCATTTTTGAGACCTGTGTTTACAGCCTCTCCATGTCCACCGTTCTCCTGGTGTACAGCCTTTACTATGTCAGGATATTCGGCTGCATATCTGTCAGCTATCGCTGCTGTCTCATCCTTTGAACCATCATCAACAATAATTATCTCCACATCATCTCCACCCGGCAGGATAGACTCTATACAATGCTCCATGTAATCCTTTGAATTGTAACATGGGATTGCAAAACTTAATAATTTCATCTTTTTCCCCTTGTAAAAAAATAATATCGCTGTTTGATTATGCATAAAATTTTATCCTATATGCAATAACAAATACCGATACTATAATTATACACAAAATCATGATATTGTCTAAGGATTTTTTATGGTACCTTAGGACTGCACAGTTTGTTCATATTTTGTTTACAGAAAAGTGAAATTCAAAACACACGGTTTTCACAATTGATTTGTATACTAACATCATAAACGAAAGATACAAAACAAAAGCAACAAAACATATTAATTACGCAATACTCATACTAATCTTTTTCATATATAGCCGATGCAAGCCACATGCATCGGCTTCCTCTTTATATATCAGCTTCTCTTTATCTTACGTGAAGCCGTCTTTTCAAACTCACTCTCCCTTACTTTAAGGCTATAGATACGCTTGTACGCAGGTACATTCACATTGTACTCATCGATAAGCGCCTGCAGAGCTGGCCTTATATCGGCGATGCCTGTATTTTGAGCATACTCTCTGTCCGGGAAAATCTCAGCTTCAATCACTCCTTCAGACTCACGCACTATGATTTCCTTTATGAGATGATTTACGCTCAGAGCGTTTTCAAGCTCCTCCGGTGACACATTCTCACCGTTTTTGGTGATAATCAGATTTTTTCTTCTGCCGGTCAGATAAATATATCCATCCTCGTCCACATAGCCTAAGTCACCCGTGTGAAGCCAGCCGTCCGACAGTGTCTCCTCAGTCTCCTTTGGCATCTTATAATAGCCCTGCATCACACTTGTACCGCGGACAAAAAGCTCACCGTCAACTGTTTTTGCCTCACAGTTTGGCATCAGCTTGCCTACCGAGTTTTTACGGATATCCCAGCTTAGATTTGTGCTTATGACCGGAGAACACTCCGTCATGCCATAGCCCTGCAATATGGTGATACCAAACTCTGCAAATAAATCAACATAATCAGGATTTAGGTACGCACCGCCACTGCAGATTGTATGAAGCCTCTCTCCAAACATTTTCTTACGGACCGGCTCTGCAGGAAGTCCTGCTGCCCTTACCTCCTCGAGCTTTCTGGCAAATGTCTCAATCATAAGAGGCACCATAAGAATCATGTCGGGAGTAAAAAGCTGTATATTTTTTGCCATGCGCATGATGGAATCATTGATGCAGATTACCGAACCCAGTGAAATTCCTTTCAGAATATCCATGCTCAGACAGTATGCATGGTGTATCGGAAGCACAGACAAAATTACCGTGTGAGGTCCAATTTTCATGTCAAGGCATGTGGCATTTTCAGCCAGGTTGTTCTGCGTCAGCATGACTCCCTTGCTCTTTCCTGTGGTTCCGGACGTAAACATGATAGTGCAAAGCGCATCCTCTGCCACTGCCGGCTCGTAGCTTCCCCTGTTGTCATCTATAAGCCTTTAAACGAAAGCACCTGTGGACAATGCTCTGTACTGTTCATAGACACATACACATTTATATCATGACAGCTTTTAGCTGCGGCCTCAGCCACATCCGAACGTGCCTCATCAAATATAAGCATCCTCACACTGGCTCTGTCCAAAAGCTCACATATATCCGCTGCCGGAAGCGATGCATCGATTGGAACCGCAACACTTCCGCTTTCTGTGATTGCCAGATATGATACTATCCACTCATATGATGAAGGGCCTATTACAGCGATATGCTGCCCTTTTTTGCCAAGCTTTTCGATGGCATTGGCAAAGCTGTCTGTATCATTCTTAAGCTCACTGTAGGTTCTTGACTCTATCTCATTTTTGGATTTCTTCCATCTTATCGCGTCATCCGCGCCGTAAGCTTCATTTGCATATGAAAGAATATCCGGAATTGTGTGAAATAACATATTTCCTCCTATCTTCACCCATTATGCGTCTTTTAATGTCTCAAGATAATCGACTGCTTCCTGTACTGTGCGGATTTCTGCAGCCTTTGTCTGCTCAATCTCCACATCAAAGGTATCCTCTATCTCCCCGAGCATGCTCATGAAGTCAAATGACGTAAAGCCCAGGTCCTCCATAAAACGTGACTCTTCGTGCACATCTGCCGGCTGAACATCAACATAATTACAGATAATTTCCACTAATTCATCAAACATAATAATCTCCTTTTACCTAATACGTTTCCTAATCCACTACACTAATTTAATGATTTCGCCTATTGTAAGCTCAGGGTTTTCTGCTCCCTTGAACATGATTTTGCACAGGTAATAGTACATATACTCAAGCTGCTTTCTTGAGACTGCCTTGACCTGATGCTCGAAGCTGAAATCCAGTCCGTTGTCCTCCGGGCGGTGCATTACCGTTAGATACATAGCCTGTGTAGTCATGCCGTTCGGGTACCACTTAGTCTTGTATTTTATATCTCCCAGGTCGTTTAAGCCCTTTTCCTTTAAGGTCATAGGCTGATATGTAAGCGACATCGGCTCATATGTAAGCCCTGCCTTTGGCTGCGGATAGGTCTTTGAGCGCAGTGCAAAGTACTCTGTCGGGTTGTAGTTTGCATGGCGGAACAGCTCGTTTTGCTTATCCCTGATGGTATACACGGCATCAATAAAGCGTACATCCTTTGAAAAGCACGTCCTAAACGGAAACGAATGAATACGTGTGCCGCCTGACTTCTTCTCCTTAAGTGTCGCACGTCTGGCGATGGCATTGTTTACGGAGACATCATCGAAGCCGTTCCTTCTGGAAAAACGTCCTGATTCCCATGAGAAGCAGACAAGCAAGCGAAATATGATATTTCTCGCAAAAATCCATAAGACGCTTTGTCGGCTCAGCCTCCAGATGAAAGATATCAAGCGCTGAGGTGACATCATCCGATGCATTGAATGCACTCCTTAGCTTGTTATCATGCATCAGTTCTCTTGCCGCATCAAGCTTTGCTGTGCCGTCGATTCCGTTGTAGATTGGCTCCGACTGTCTGATAAGCTTCTCAAAGAACTCTCTGTCCCTAAGCTGTGCCTTACTTCCGGCTTCATATGCCAGATCCTTTTTAAGCTGCTCGATATATGAGCACATATCCTTTGGAAAAGGTACTCCCTCATACATGGCATTGCAGTATATCTCAATAATATCCTTTAAAAATGCAATAAGTGACTGCGCATCAACCACCATGTGATGACCTAAGAAGTACACTCCATTAAAGCCATCAGGCATCTTTATCATCACGATTTTCGTCATAGGAGAGTCCTCAAACTCAAACGGCACCTGTGTCCAGCCTTGCATCTCATTCTCTGCCTCCTCCATGGTTAAATCAGTAAAATCCCTGAAATCGACAGTTCTCTCTTTAAAATCCTCATCCACATCCGCAATATACTGATAGCACTCTCCATCCTTATCCCTTGTAAAACGGATACGCATGGCCTCGTTTCTGGCATACGCGTAGTTGATTGAATCCCTTAGCACGTTCCAGTCGAGCTCCGTGCCAATTGTCAGACTTGTACCTATATTGAGCACAGCCATATTCGGACAGTACTTTGCATAGTACAAATGAAATTTTTGTGCAACCGTAATCGGATATACATTGTGTCCCTTTCTCGTCTTCATCATCTCATAACTCCTTCCAAAAATTTATCAAGTGCGTCCTCGAAAGCTTTCGTATTCTTGTAATAGCTCTCGCAGTGTCCTGCACCCTTTACTATCAGCTTTGTCTTTTGTGACGCGCAGCTTGCATAAAGCTCATCACACATGCTGCATGGCACAAATGTATCCTTATCACCATGGATAAACAAAATAGGCAGCTTCGCCTTTTGCACCTCTTTTGCAGCATTGCATTCATCAAGCCCATACCCTGCCATTTTTCTGTTCACAAAATCTGCAATCTGAATCATCGGAAAAGCCGGCAGATGGTACATGCTGTGAAGCACATGTGTAAATACCGCCTTAGGCGAGGTAAATGCACAGTCTGACACAATTCCCTTCACCTGCTCCGGCAGATTAAGTCCACTTGCCATAAGCACAGTGGCACCTCCCATGGAATTTCCCATCAAAACAATCCTTATGCCATTGCCTGCCTTCTTAATCATCCAGTCAATCCACTTAAGCGCATCATAGCGGTCCTTGCAGCCGAAGCCTATGAATTTACCCTCGCTTTGTCCATGTGCCCTCGCATCTACAAGCAGCATGCTATAGCCCTTCTTTAAATAGTAATTGGATATGCTGCTGTAATCAGACATAGCTTCACTTGTGTAGCCGTGAAAGCATATGACGGCTTTATCCGGATTACCTCCATCTATCCCCGGAAAATATGTGGCATGCAGTCTTAATCCATCATCGGACCTAATCCACACATCCTCATGAGCCTGTGCTCTCATCCACTCTCCGCGTGGCTTCATAAAGCTGTAATAGCTCTCCCAGTCAACCCCGGACATCTTCATCGTGCGCTCCTTCTTGGCATTGTAGCGCATCATGGTCCTCCTGTAGAAATAAGCACTGCCGCCTGCCTCTGCTGCAGCAATACCACCTAAAACACCTGCAATTATTCCCCACTTCATCTTCATCACCTACGCCTTCTTACTGTCTATAATCTGCTTCAGGCGAAGTGCCTTATCAATATTTCCCTCCACCTTGAGCTTGCCTGTTGTAAATGCAAGACTCGGATCAAGCCTTCCTTCTGCCAGCTTAAAAAGAGTCTCAGCGCTGCATATAAAAATCGCATCCCTGTCAAAATACTCATACGGCTCCACTGCCAGCACACCATCCTTTACCTCGGCATAGAAAATTCCCTCTGCCTCTCCTGTTATATTGAACTGAAAAGCAAGGTGCTCGCTTATATCGCTCACATCAGACTCCATAAACAGTCCCTTTACCTTTGAAAACATATCTGCATAAGTCATATCAATTTTCCTTTTCGACCACCGGTCAACTTGTTACTTCATTACAGTATCACTTTTTCGACCGTCGGTCAATATAAATATTTTCATTTTCAAACTATTCTGTTATTTTTTCATAAACTATCCAAACGTATCATATCATTTTTACCAAAACCTATTCCCCCGGTAAAATCTCATGGAAGAATCATATGGATTGTGATAATATATATTAAAATAAACGTAACTAATATAAGAGGATCCACTATGCCACATTCCACAAGACCAAATTCGGAAAAATACGAGAAGATACTTGAAGCGCTAAGAACCCTTTTAGAAACAAAAAAAATATCCCAGATATCTGTCAGCGAAATCGCCCAGACAGCCGGGATAGGCAAGGGTAGCATATATTATTATTTTTCATCAAAGTAGGCTATCTTTGATGCACTTATGGCAAAAAGCTACGAAGAGCCGCTTGCCACCGCAAAGGAGCTTGCAAAGCGCACCGATATATCTCCGTTTGTGCGCATGGCGATGATATTTCAGGCATGTCGCAACTCCTCTGCCGCCTTTTTAAAAATCCAGTCCGATGCCGGAAACGGTGTGCAGGAGAATGCATTTTTGCACAACAAATACATCAATTACCTGATTACCGAGCTAAAGCCGGTGACCGGTGAAATCATAAGGCAGGGAGCAGCTGAGGGACTTATCGTGTGCCAACAGCCTGATGCGCTTGCAGAGATTGTGCTTCTCGTGCTCGTCGTGAAGCTTGACAATACACTGATTCCGTCCACAAAAGAAGAGACCGAACAGACTATCTCAGAGCTCATCTCGCTGCTTGAGAAGGGCACTGACAATCCTGAAGGGTCTCTAAATTTCCTGCGTGTCTAAGGACACTATTTATGCTTTTTTCTAAAAAAATATTGGACTATTGCTGCCGGAATGATTCCTCCCGCTAAAATCATTCCTTTTGAAAGCGCCGGTGTTTTACGTACAACGTGAGGTGACCTTTCCTTACTGTATCCTACATATATAGGCTTTTCCTCTTTGTCTGTGTAGTCTGCCTTTATATATCCGATAGCATTATCCCTATCCGGTACATATACCCTGATTATATTATCACGCATATCACCATTAAAAGCTTTATATGCTGCCACTATCTCATAATCTGAGTGATGCGGCAGATACTCAAAAAAATACTGTCTATTATCAACACACCATAACAAAAGCCATATTACAAATACCATAATAAGTGCTCTCATGTCTTCTTTTTCGTTTGAATTTTCCATAATTAAACATGCCTCGATTTTAATTGTATATATACGTGTTACACTAACTCCGGCACTCTGTAGCCTGCCTCACTCATTGATTTCTCAAACTCATCCACTGACATTCCAAGCTTCTCAGCTCCCCTGTTCACCGAATAGTCCCCATCCTGAACCGATAAGAATATTTCTGTACGACGTCCGGTCTGAATGCCAGTCTCAATTCCAGTCTCAATGCCAGTCTTAATTCCAGCCTTCATACCTTCTCTTCTTTGTTCCTCACCATACTCTTTTGCATACTCTTTTGCATATTCTTTTGCATATTCCATTGCGTACTTTCTTACAGCTTCACTCATAGCACCACGTCCTTCCTTTTCTTTGTAATAAGCCACCGCTTTTGACAATGTCTCACTTTTTATCAGCTCCGGCCTGCACTGATGAAAATCTCTCATCATCCGACCTATATCATCATTACCTTCATACCTTCCATTTACATAGATAATATGCGAACCATCTCCAAAGGCTTCACCCGTTTCATCAACACGCCTTTGAATGTGATAAAATGGCAGTCCTTTTCTGAACTTATAGTGATCATAAATAAAAATCACGTATGAATCCTTAATCTCCTTAAACTCCTGTCCTTCCTCCAGCATCCTCGCATCCATCATACTGCTGTGATATCTGGCTCTTTTGACATACGATCCCTCAGCATTAATCTGCACCTCGATATCAATATGTCTGCCATCGACATCTATTGCATGCACATCCAAGGTAATACATCTCCCACCAATCACTGGATTTTTTAATTCATCCTGCCCCTGGACGTCTATAACCTTAATATCACGCTCCATTATTACGCGAAGCAGTAGCTCCGTTGTCTCGATATTCTGCCCGAATACAAGACTCATCAGATTGTCATCAAACAGCGTCATTTTGTCAATCAATCCGTTGATGATTACATCGTTCTGGCCATAATTACTGCCAAAAACCTCTTTTGTCTATCCCGACATTATTCTCCTCCTGTTTAGTTGTGTAAGCAAGAAGAATAGAATATCGCATGATACAAAATTTCTTGTCAATATAAAGCATCAACAACCCCAGTCAGCTTCATTCACATAATGTTTCTCAATCGACATATCCATTTTCCCTGCTATTGATAGGTAACTTAAAGCATTGAAAATTTCCATGTCTTTGTCGAAAAATACTAAGTGGTTCTACCCTCTTCAAAGTGATACGCACCGATGAAAATGTGTACTGTGGTGTCGCTCAACAGAAATATAATGCTTTGGCTTGATTGTAGCATTAAAACCGCAAAAGGGCAATAAAAATATCAGGCAAATTCCTATTATCCTATTATAAAAGAGAGACAGCCGCGAAACCGCAAAAACAGCCGGGCACATCTCTCACATATGTCTGACTGTTTTTTATCGCTTACTATTCAGTTTTATTGTAGCTGTCCGCTAAATTCTCCTATAGTGGTACGCAAAGTATATATTGCCGGCGATTGCGGTGAGCGTCCACGAAATGACGTATATGAGATATAAGGACTGCAGTGTCTTAAAATACGCAAACACCGTGAGCAGCCATATAATCCTGAATACGACAGAGCCCATAACCACTATGATGGTAGGTGCTACACTTTTTCCGATGCCCCTGGCGGCGGCTGTGGCATTGTCCATGAATGCTGATACACAGTAGACGAATGCCATCACACCAATTCTGATCTGTCCATAGTGTATCACAGCATCATCACTCGTAAAGAGCAAAAGGAACGGTCTTTGGAATATAAACAATGCCACTCCAAGCACCAGTCCCATCAGAAACGAGTATGCCAGGGTGATGAAAAATGTGCTAAGCACCCTTTCCTTTTTCCTCGCGCCCAGATTCTGCGCTATGAAGCTGGTACATGCGGTGTAAAATGCTGCCATCATGTCATAGATGAGCGAATCCGCATTGGTGGCGGCTGAATTGCCCTCCACTACCACATGGCTGAAGGAATTGATGGATGTCTGGATACATATATTGGCTATGGCAAAGAGCGAGTACTGTATCGCAGCCGGCACTCCAATCCGAAGCACTGCTGCAGCTGCATCCCTGTCAATCCCTATGTCCTTCATGCGCAGGCCGTAGCTGCCATATGTCTTCAGGAGAAACCTGATGATGAGAGCCGCTGAGATGTACTGTGCTATGATGCTTGCGATGGCTACTCCTATCACTCCCAGTCTGCATACTATTACAAAAAACAGGTTGAGCACTATATTGATAATTCCTGAGATACTCAGGTATATGAGAGGCCTCTTTGTATCTCCACTGCGCTCAGCACACCGTTACCGAAATTATAAAGCGCAAGCGCCGGCGAACCGCACAGATATATCATCAGATATGCTGTAGCACCGTCTATAAGCTCAGGCTTTGTATTCATCACTTCAAGCAGTGGCTTTGAAAAAACCAGACCTGCCACTAACAGTAAAAGTCCCGCTATAAAGCACAGGATGACCGATGTGTGGACGGTCTTATGCACCCTCTGATAGTCCTCTGCTCCCATGTGCAGTGCCGTGACAGCATTGACACCGCCTCCCATGCCAAGCAGTATGCCTGTTGTGAGTGTGATGATGATTGTCGTGGAACCGACCGAGCCGAGTGCTCTTGCACCTGCAAATTTTCCCACCACTGCCACATCCGTCATATTGAAAAATACCTGAAGCAGGTTTGAGAACATGAGCGGTATGGAGTAAATCAGTATCTTCCTTGCGAGTGGTCCGTTCACCATATCCAGTTCTTTGGTCTGTGTTGCTCTTGACTTCATTTTTCCCTCTTGTAAATCTATAATTATATATTAACACTGCCATGTGAACAGTACTCTAATTATAGATACGTTTCATTCTTTTTTCAAGACTGTTGTTTACGCTTTACAAAAAAGATTATATAATAAAGTCAAAAAGACTTAAGGGGTAAAAATGTTTCTCTGCTGCGCCACGATATGAGACACTTTCTGAATAATATAGCTGCCTTCATCGAAAACAATGAAAACGACAATGCCTTAGCTCATAAACGATATGCCCGTTGCAACAGAAAGAGGGCATGGGCTTGGTACAAAAAGCATCAGACAGTCTGCTGAGAGACTTGGCGGCAAATGCCAGTACAGTGTATCTGATACTATGTTTATCGTGAGAGTAATAATCTAATCTGATTCATACAAAATAGCCGGTGCTTAACACACCGGCTATTTTAATTCATATACAATAAATAATTCAAATCATTATTTAGAAATCTGTGAGGTTTGCAGCTCTCTTCTCAAGGAATGCTCCCATTCCCTCTTTCTTGTCGTTTGTATCATTTACAACACCAAAGAGGTTTGCTTCCATCTCAACAGCGTTCTTGATATCCATATCATATCCGTTGTTGATAGCAGCCTTTGCAACTGAGATTGCGTAGCTTCCCTTAGAGATGATCTTTGCAGCCATAGCCTTAGCTGTTGGCATAAGCTCCTCTTTTGCTACTACCTTATTAACGAGACCGATGCGGTATGCTTCTGCAGCGTCTACATTGTCGCATGTGAAGATCATTTCCTTAGCACGTCCCATTCCTACTAAACGAGCAAGTCTCTGTGTACCGCCAAAGCCAGGGATGATTCCAAGTCCTGTCTCAGGCTGTCCGAAAATTGCGTTCTCAGAAGCGATTCTGATATCACATGCCATAGAAATCTCGCATCCTCCACCGAGTGCGAATCCATTGACAGCTGCGATTGTTACCTGACGCATATTCATGAGCTTGAAGAATGGCTCTGAAGCCTTGATTCCGAATGCTCTTGCCTGTGGTGCTGTGAAATTAACCATCTCTGAGATGTCTGCTCCTGCTACGAATGACTTGAACTCGTTGCCCTTCTTGTCAGGACACCTGTAAGGATAAGCACCTTAACATCGTCTCTTGCCTCTATCTCTGTTAATGCTACATTTAACTCATCAAGAGTCTCACTGTTTAATGCATTAAGAGCAGCCGGTCTTGAAATTGCAAGTACTGCAATCTGATCTGCTACGTCAAGTGTTAAATTTTTGAACTCGCTCATTGTATAAATCCTCCTTAAAAAACCTATGTATAACTGACATTTCTGTCGTAATTTATAAAAAAATAGTAACACTTTGACAAATTTTTGTCAATGTCTGAATGACCTTTTTCAATAATATTTACCGTTTAATTTAATATACAAAATTTAAGGAGACAGTCTGCTTAATGCAAACTGCCTCCCGCCTTAGAAATAATATAATCAAATTATTTAATTAAATTTAAATCAAAACTCAAATTACATAAGTCCATGTGTCCTATTGTAAGCATTGCAGATCATATTTGAGTTCTTGATAAGGATGTGCATAGCGATGACTGGTCCGATTCCACAGATAAGTGTACCAAATATGCACCACATCAAAACAGTGGTTCCATTCTCCTGAATGCTAAGTCCGTATCTGCCTGCATTATTTGCCAGTCTGTTGCCCAGCTTATAGTACCAGTACCATGCATAAATACCGCATGTAATCATTGAAAGCAGGATAAATGCTACGAGACCTGATGTATTCTCGCCATCTCCATCACATGCTACATTGACATCATGAGCCATCTTGTAGATGAAATAATATCCATAAATACCACATGTAATAATAGACAGAATGATGTATGAGGCAAGACCTCTGTCATCCTTTAACTTCTCTCCCCTGTATGGCGGAGGAGTCTGACCACCATTGTTCTGGTAGCCTGTATTGTACTGTCCGGCTCCGTTATTCTGGTAGCCTGCGTTGTACTGTCCGGCTCCGTTATTCTGGTAGCCTGCGTTGTACTGTCCGGCTCCGTTGTTCTGGTAGCTTCCATTGTACTGTCCACCTGCATTCTGCTGGTTTGCACTGTTTCCTGTGAAGGACTGCTTTACCTCATCAAATGCACTTCCAAGCTCCTGCTCTGCTGCATTGAAGGCCTCTCCTGCTTTGTTGACAAAATCCTGTGCCTTGGAAACAGGTGCTCCACAGTATGGACAAAATTTTGTTGAATCAGGAATTTCTTTTCCACATTTCTCGCAAAACATCTTCTTTCTCCTTTTTTATTTGCTTTTTATTACACGGATGATACGAAACAGGATATTGTTTTGCGGCTCAAAAACCACTACATCATCGCCTGACCATATCAATCTGCATATATAAACTATAGCAAACATAATGATGATTGTAAATATAATTATTTTATAAATTTTAATATTTATTTTAGATTTACACAAAAGCACTATTACCGCAATAGGCACAAGCCAAAAAAGCGGATGGTATGCAAATGCCTTTGCTATATCAAGCTGTAAAAATGCCATCCATGCCCTCGACATGCCACAGCCTGCACATGATATTCCGGTGATGAACTTAATGGGGCATGTGATGCCTATCGACTCCATAGCTGTGTAAAGTACCACTACGGCTGTGACAGCACATATGAGCTCTTTTCTTTCATTTTTTCTTCTATTATTTCTTTTATTGTCCATACAAATGTTATCTCAAAAAGTATGCACTGTAAGGTGGCAGCTCAAGGCCACCGTTTAATGTAACCTGCTCACCTGTAATCAGGTCTGTGGCATCACCCTTTCCCATATCAAAGCCCGCGAAAAACGACTGGTCTGCGGCATTGATGCACACGAATACCTTTTCGCCATCACATTCACGACCGAAAACGCACTGGCCGTTTGTGAGCACAACCGAATAGAAATTACCGTAGCAGAGTGCCTTTGACTGCTTCTTTGCCTCTGCGAGCTTTGAAATCCATTCAGTCAGCTCATTGTACTGTGGCGCTTCAAAGCATGCCCTCAGAGCCGGGTCACCGTCTTCTTTTTTTGCCTTCTCTCCCCACTCACTGCCATAGTACACACAAGGGATGCCCGGCATACCAAATGCAATTGCATAGATTAGTGCAGATGCTTTTCATTGGTCAGTATGCTTGCCACTCTTGTCACATCATGATTGTCCACAAATGACAGCAGGTGCTTACCCTTGTAGAGAGTCCACTGCTCCGGTCCGAACTGTCTGAGAAGCGAATGATTTATCTCAAACATATTCATGGAATTAAAGCTCGAGTACAGACCCTTATAGCACTCATAGTTCGTTACCGAGTGAAGCATTGCATCATTCATAATCTGGTTGTAGTCACCATGCAGTGTCTCTCCCACCAGGAAGAAATCCGGCTTTAGTGAGTCGCAGAACTCCCTTAGTCTTCTGATGAAATCATGGTCGAGGCAGTATGCCACATCAAGTCTCAGCCCGTCTATATCAAACTCGTCTTTTATACAGGTGCGAAACTCCCAAATGTCAGTATCATCTAATTTCTTGAATAAATCTTTGTCCATATAACCATTGGCTACCTTATCTACATTATAGATAATTTTATCCTTAACGTCTTGGCGCAGAGTGTCAAGAAATGCATCGGCTTCACTCGACATTATTACTTTGAATCTCGTTTTCAATTCCATATCTTATATCATTCACAATGCAAATATAGTGAAAATGTTCTATATATGGAACGTTTTACAGACAAAAATACAACCACATAAAAATTAGTTTCAAAAATCGACTCGCTTACGCGAGAAAAAGAAAGAGGGAGCAGCTACGGCTCTCCCTCCAACGCTTTTTTCGAAATCGCGAGGTCCGCTCTATTCAATTATAACGAATTTTCCGCGGAAGGCCAGACGCGCCCCGTAGCTCGCGCTCGAGAGCGATGAAGCGTAGTTCGCGAGCGCATAAGCGAGACCGCTGAACGCATACGAGTTGACGCCGGACCGCAAAACACAACGGCCTCGGCTTCCACTTATCCAAAATCCTGCTGCATAATGTGTTACATACATACTTGTATCTCCCTTGTGTACTCTGCTGGGCAATACATCGCACTTGGCACCATGTACTATGCGCACGACACAATTTCCATTGGAAGCGTCAACTGTTTTAACAGTCCGTTCGGTTTTGTTTACGGGGTCATAAATATGCGCTGTATAATCTATTGGATATGAACTGTCGTTCTCCGTGCATTTTGCCTTGTAGAACGCTTCATAGCTCGGCACATTAAAAGCGATATAGTCCATCCATTCTGAATCACAACCCACATAATGCTTCAATCCAAGTATGGAGTTGAGCGTATTGCCGGTATTATTGCTGTCAGCCATGCCAATGGAATCCAGTTTATTCAGAATGCTGTCATGTCCGCCATTGCCCACAACCGACTGTTCGTTGGTTGTTCCGCTCAAAGCCCACCATAGATTGCTAATCTCTTTATGCTGTTCGTAATCCTGCAACTGATAGCCAACTCCACGTAAGCGGCAGATGTTTTGGAAATCCTTTGCCGTGTAATTCAAACCGCCGATAGGCATCTCAATAGGATTACCCTCACTGTCGTATTTCCATTCGTTAGATGTAACGGACGTCCCGTTGCCTTTCTTCGAACGTATATCACCGGAAAGGCTGCGTGGCATCTTCAAACCGTCAACGGTAATAGGATATACACCGACCAGACTGTCGTTGTCGCCAACCGTGTGTTCGGTCCATTCAGGTTCTATGGCTTCAATACTGCTGCTGTCTACAACAAGGCACTCTATGTCGCCAATGTCACGGAAAGAAGTGAAATAAAACCATTTTGCACCGTTAGGTATGTCACAGAACACATAATCACCGATGTTGAAGTCAAAATAGGTATGGCTTACAGACATGATGAACGTACTGAGCACACGGTTGTTTTCGTCAGTGAACACGCCTCCAAGCCGGGCATGGTTCAGACCGGGCCATCTTACCTGCTTCATTCCTCTCACATCCATCTTGTAGCTGTTCGTATTGGATGCGGTGGTTATGACATCCTCGCCTATGACTTCACCGACAACGGCATCAATCGCATACACTCCGGTATTTTCCATATATAGCAATTCCGACAACAGGGATTTTCTGCTATGCAATGCAGTTGAGAGCGGTTCGGTCTCTGTTATAGAAGGGAAAAAATACTTTACTTGGTTCTTGTAGTCGTTCACTCCCTTGTACCAATGGTGCGGAGCATGCCAGAATATATCAAAGCCCTCTCCGGCGGTGTCCGTTATGTCAAAGCTGCTGCCGTTTTTCAGGTAGTTGAAATCCGTATCGCTTAACTGCACGCCTTCCATCTGGTTTTTCTTCGTGTTGAATGAGCATTTATAGGCATGGCATCCTTTCTTGATGGCAAGGGTATGCCCGCTTGGAATATATGTGTTGCCATAATCCGCCCCCGTCTTATTTTCGGGATTGCTATACTTCTCACACGAATCATTGTCTACCGTATCGCTGATTTTCACAATAGAGAACTGCGAATTATGAAGTTCAAGTTGGGGAAAATACCGGACAAGCTCTTCGATTTCGTTCTGCTCTATCAGTTCGACCAATATCCATCGTCCGGTTATTCCGCTACACTGTCCTTTTTCATCGTACGCATTACCATTCGCATCCAATCCTATAGCCCCACCGTTTTTTATGGAACGAAGCATTTCAACACTCGCCGTAGCATTTACGTTGGGAATACGGACGGTTTTCAATTCACTTGCATTGACCACCTGTTCCAACAGAGTCATCGTATCAATATACGGACATTCATTCACGAATATTTTTGTAACCTTACTGACACCACCAAGAGAAAGCCCGCCGGGATAAGTCAGATTAGGCAGATTGTTCAATACAAGTTCAGTGATAGTACCGGGAAGGGCAAGCGTACTTATCGGAGAAGTTTCAGCAAACGTTATTGCAGACAAAGAAGTATTATCGGCATGCACACTCTCCATTCGTGGACACTTTGAGCAATTGACGGTTATAATTTCCGTGTTTCGAATATCCAATGTAGTGAGAAACGGCATGTCTCCTAAATCCAAATTGGTAAGAAATCCGGTGTTTCCGGGCGACATTTTCCATTCCTTATGATTTTCACTACCGAGATACAGTTCCTGTAGCAACGACATTTTTGAAAGGGTATTCCCGAATTGAGGGTCAATACTTACTTCACTTAAATCTATCATGCTCATGCGGTCTGCCTGATATATGTACAGCATGATGTTTTCCCCATGCTGGAAATCTGTGAATGTACCGCTTTCCCCTGCCTTCAGAAAGATTCCCTGTGTAATGTTTCCACTATCGTTACCGATACCGAAATACCCACTCTTGGCCGCTTTAAATCTGATGACTGCACCTTCTTTTGCACCGATACGTCCACCAATATAACCGCTTTCCGCCTTGAAATCCCCACAGCGGTAGTATCCGTCACGGATGCGCCAGCGTTGTTCTATAAAAGCGGGAAGAGATGTCAGCCCCAGTCCTTGCAATGCATAGAAATAGAGGTCGTTGTATCCTGTATATTTGATATACTTCCGTTCTCCATCATAACTTGAAACAACCTTAGGCCATTTTTTCATTATCTGTTTTACAAAATAATAGTCAGCTCCCTTGGGAGAAAACGGTCCGGCACCGATTCCAAGTGTATCGGGAAGCGAACGCATCGTATCTGCTATTGCAGGCAATGTAATTGTATTGGCATTTTGGTCTACATCCATAGTCTGCTGACCACGTATATCATTCCAAAGCACGCTTCCTCTTCCGGCGTATGCACTGTTTGTCAGATCACCGGGGTCAACTTCCGGGTCAATGGTTTGCCCGCCGTCATTATCCTTACCGTTGCAGGTATCACAGTCATAAACTTTATTAAGGTACATTCTTCGCGCTTCCATACCGTTTGCTCCGCTATAAACACCGTCCTTGACGCTACAGCCGTCTTCAAGGAAGAACATCGGTTGCATGTTTTTCGCCTGTTGGTCGACAGCGGCAAGATAATCGGTGAAAAGATAATAGGAAACCAACGAGTATGGATTGATGTATTTCCACATCTGTGTCTTCCAAATTTCCTGCCATTTCCCTGCGAGCTCTTCCTTGGCATAATCGCAACTGTCGCAGAATTTCAGTACTTGGTACAGGTCGAACGGTACTTTCCGTCCCATGGCCAGGTCTATCTGTAACTGGTCATCGTCAATCATGCACTCGAAGTAACGTGTCCACATCGGGTAGGTTTCCTGTCCGAGTTTGAGTTTCGTTACCCACGAGGACTCTGCGGTAGTAGGTTCCATCATGTCTTCAACGCTGCCAACCCCTTGCCACCAGTTCATTCCATCATATGTGAGCAATTCGTAACCGCTTACCGGATTAAGGACCTTGCCTGTAATCTTCCACTTGCCGTTTTCCTGCTTCATCTCTCCGGCTTGTCGCGTCCACTCTCCCCGTTCGTATGACATAAACCGGTAGTCCTGCCCGCAATATAGGGAAAGAAGATAAAGCTTTTCTTTATCGGTGGTAATATCATTCTTGAAACGTGTTTCTATCTGGTCGATGCTTTCGCCCTTTTGTCCGAAATATTCCACAAAATCTCCATAGTTCACGCAGCCTTTATTGTAACCGGGAGTATCTTTAAACCCAAGCGCAACCTGTTCTCCCTTATCCTCCTTCCAGTTCCCTTTTGCATGAAACCATGCGTCTGTCAAGCTTTCCTGTGTAGCACGGAATGCGGCAATGGGATGATTGGCTGTCGAGTGATTCATTTCCAATCCCTTTAATGATATGTCACTCTTTGCCCAAGTTCCATCAAATGAACGCTGTGCGGGAGTCAGGTAATTACTTCCGAGTGCACGAAATGTGGCGTTCATCAAACCGCACACACCGCAGTCGTTGGCATTGGAGCTGTCGGAATAATCCACTTTCACCGTTATTATTTTTACCGGAATAGAATCTTCGCCTACACGGACATAACCTATTCTCATCAGTTTATATGATATTTGAGCATCTTCACTGTCATAATCCGGATAAATAGGAGTTACCTCCCAGCCATCATTCTTTTGAAGATAGAAACGGTCGTTCTTGATAGGCCGTTTTGCCGAAGTGGTTCCCTGCCTGCGCCATTGCACATTGATAGCCTTAAAACTTCTCCACGGCATAGTCGGATGATAATAGAACAACGTACATTTGAACTTCTTGCTTGTATCAATATCACCGTCAAACGTGTCAAAAGTTTGCTGGTCTGACACGACCACATAATAAGGTATGCCTTTTGCGGAAAGGGCTTCTATTGTCGGACGATTCTGTGTATCAAGCACATTCTCCGCTTCATACTCCTGTATCATTGCTGAAGTATCAGTCAACTTGCACAAATAGTTTCTAAAAGCTTGCGCCCATTCATAATGACTGTTGTAGGCAAGTACATAATACAAATACAAGTCTCCTTCCGTTCCGTCAAATGTTATGGTTTTTGAATTAAGGATAGCACCGCTATTACTGATATATCCTATACAGCCGACCTCTTCACCATTCAAATACAGTTTGATACAGGAATAATTGCTTCCCCCACGTGATACATAAATGGTAGATGGTTCTACAACTACGGCCATGGTAATTTTTTCACCTTGTCGGAATGAGCGTTCCACCAAAGCCGGTTGTCCGGTCTTGCAGTATATCGCAGCTTTATTTCCACAGACATAGAAACCGGCTCCGCTATCAGGGTCATAGCATTCTATCAGCTTTGAATCAGCTTCCTTGATATTTTTGGTGGCAAAGGCAAATTGGATGGCACATCCGCTCGTAGTTTCCACTGATGCGTTTCCAAAAGGATGGTAATCCAATATTTCAGCTGTTACATTTTCTGCAATACGCAAAGAACGCTCCTTAAGAAAGTCTACAAATCCGTTGCTTGACCAGTTTGCACCTCGTACATCCATTGTCACTCCGTTATGTGTGATAGTATGATCGCTCTCACTGTTGCTACGTGTAGAAAAATCATATCCGAACAAAGCACCGTCCTTGATCGCTATATCAATGGCACTCCCTTTTATCGTAACCTTGATTTCATTGGTGGATACACCGCCACTTTCGGCATGTACGGTAATACTTTGGCTTCCGTCCGTACTATATCCGCTTATCTGCTTGTTCACTGTAACCGTTTCGGCAATCATAGCTTCCACAGCTGTAACTTTCTCCTCGCTGTAGAAAACATCTACATGCGTTTCAGTCTTGCCGGGAGTATACGCAGCCACCTCTACGGTAAGGTTGTCATATAAACGTAACGTGCCGTTGTTCTTGTCATTGAACCTGATGGCGACGATGGGAGTATTACTGTTTTCGTCCACACACATGATAGCGGAATAGATGGTGTTTCCCTTTACTCCGGATTTCTTCTCCGTACCGTATATTCGTACAGGATATGCGCCATGCGAAAGTCTTTCTCCGCCACCGAATACATTTGTTGGATTGACAGAGATGCCTTTGGTATAACTGTCGCTTACCGTTGCTTCACCAAGTTTCTTCCATTCTCCATTATAGAACATCTCCACTACTGCAAGAATGGATGAAGTGTTATTAGGGAATTTATAGAATTGTCCGATATTTTTTGCCGGACCACCTGCAACAAGGATAGTATCACTTGTGTAATTCAAAGCCATGGGTTGTTCTACGGTAATATCCACAGCCATAATGGTAATGGCTTTTTTCTTGGTATTTCCATCCGAATCTGTAGCTTGCACAAAGAAGCTTTTGCTGGCGGCACTGCTGAAATAACTTGTGAAGTCAAGTTCAAACTTGTAATCGGTCGCACTTGCAGAGCCTACAGTGTTCATATCCTCACTGGATAATGTCAGTCCGGTGCTTGCATCAATAATAGTGATGTTACGAATGACACCAAGCACCTCGTTACCATCAGGATAGCTGACACTACGCAAAGCTACATTGATTTTTATCTCTGAGCCGAATGCATAATAGGAGCGGCTTCCTCGAAGTAGATAGACAATGTACTATCCTCACTGGAGCCGCCACCACCTCCATTTTTGGGTATTTTAAGCACAATATCCTCTATCTGTCCGCCATTCAGATTGGTGGCTTTGTAGTAAATGTAGTCTTCATCACTTTCTTCATCAAATCCGCCGATAGCTTTCTCCTGCATTATGTATGCCCCGCCTGTGGAAAGGGCATCTTTTCCTCCCTCTGCCGGTTTGTCGGATGTTTCCACCTTGCTTCCGCCACTGCCGAATGCTACCCACGGTTTCAGATCATCAGGCTGATGTCACTCTTATCGCGTGTGAACTGATAGGCAAGCCATACAGGTGCGCCATTTTTATCACTTTCCGCAGTCTTGAATGTAAGGACGATACCGCTTTTCAAATAAGAGAACCCGCTTTCTTTCTCAAGGTCAACAACAGCTTTTATGGCTGTTCCCAAAGTATATTCTCCATCTCCGCAAAGGTCGTTCACGTTGATGGTGTTGCCTACGTTTCCACCACCGGAAGTCCCGAAATCCGTCCAGTTGCTTTCTTTACTCCAATCAGAGGTATTTGTCCATTGTTTTGAAACCCATCCGGCTTCTGTAAGGAATATCAAGACAACACCCGGAATCTGCAAAGCAGAAGCATATTCAGAAGTCGCACACCTGTCAAGTGCTACGGAAAATGTTATCTCCCTATCTGAAAGGTCAAACAGATGGTTGACATTCACAACGCTACGCGATACGACTTGTTTATTGAGTGAAAGTATTGCCTTCTTGTTTTCTTCGACCTGCTTCATATCTTCCTGTAACTTCGCACCTTCATCACCGGGGAATGCAGTAGAGCTTGTATGTCCGAGAGCAAGGTCGGAGCCAATTGAAGTCAGTTGCTTACCGCTCCAACGATAACTTTTTCCATCTTCTTCACATAGAAAGACTTTGCCGGAAGAGGGTATTCGCCCGTTTGTACTTGCCGTACCGAAAACATCTGCATCCAACCAGTTGTTATAATAAGTAGCAGTCTCGGATTCTCCGATTGTCGGAACGTATGCAAGCACAAAGCAACCATGTTCCTTATCATATACAACTTTACAACCCTCATCGTTGGAATTTTTGTCTATGGATTCATTTTTTACAGTAATGCCTACGGAAATGCCATAAAAATCTACCACGTCATCAATGTATCCGGGCAAATGTCGGCTCGGTACTTTCCCTTGTTCGTCAAGAGGGGCGATTCCTCCGTTTTCACCTTTTGATTCTTTGAAAGAGTTCAGTTGCTTCCAACTTCATTCGCCTTGTTGTTTGCCTTGTTTGCGGTATCCTTGGTCGTGTTTACTTGGTCTTGCAACGAGTTGACACTATCACCAAGCGTGGTGAGGTTGGTGTCTTGCGCTTTGTTGCGGGCTTCTATATCCGTAATGTCGTCCTGCAGTTTGGTAATATCCTCTTGCAGTTTTTCTACGGCTTCGTTATACTGACCGCTGTCTATGGTCGGGTTGCCTCCACTCTGTCCGGTCGGGACCCATTCTCCGCCATCGCCCACATATATGGGAGCTGGTAAGGAAACACCCACAAGTGCCCACCATCCGTCATGTGGTAAAGGATAAGCCGCTTTCAGTTTTTCGATGGTCGTGAACAGTCCTTTGCTCACTCCCTTGATATTTTTTGCCTCAAGCCAGCCGTCCACCATTACGTTTCCTTTCAAGTGGGTCTTTCCCTGAACGGTCGCGTCACCACCTATCGCTGTATTGCGACCAACGGAGACATCACCGTCTATATGTTTTGATTCGTAACTCATATTAATACAGATTTAGCCAATTCGTTCAATGCGGCACTTTTTTCCGTATCGCCGAATGTCGTTAATACTAATGCAGCTATGGTATATATCACAGCATCATAACATTTCTCACAGATTTCTACCGCGCCATATTTGTCTATTTTCGGGTAAGGCAGATATACAGCACGGCTCACTTTCGCTTCTGTCGTTTTGCAAGAATAAAATTCCATCACTCTTCCTTCTGGCCGTATGGATATGGCGCATACAGGCCGTTGACATGTTCCCCTTATGCCTTTAAATCGGGAAGACTGTTTTTCATATTCAGGGTCATCGGTGTTTATGGGATTAAATACCGCACGCTCCCAATCGTTCATTTGGAAAACGACAAAACGCATGAAATCTTCCGGCAGTAATATCCATCCGCTTTCATGCTCTTTCCAATATATGGCATCACCGAAGTTGTGTCCGCCGTCAAGCAAATAGGACGGTGCAGAGCTGTGCACACGCTTTACTGCTTCCAAAATCTTTGATGCAATGATGTCGTCAAGTGCAAGAGTGTCCACATCGCCTATAATCTTCAACGTATCGCTGTTCATGTTTTGGTCCAGGGCGGTGCGTACATCCTCCTGTATTTTGTTCTTCTGATATACAGCCATAAGCCTTATCTTTATTCCAGACCTTCAAACTCAATTCCGTTTGCTGCTGCCTGCTCCATGATTGCCTTGGTCGAGCGCATGGAAGTGCGGCTGATACCGAAAGTGTCTGCAAGGTAATCTTTTGCACTTGCAATGTCGCTTACTTTGACTTTGCGAGATGTCGTATTGTTATCCCCTGCGTCTTCTTGCGGCATTTCGTCCTGTCTGCCGGTTTCGTTGGCAGGCGTGTCTTCACCATTGTGCGTACTTTCGGCATGAAGTTTTTCAGATGAACCGTTTTTAGACGCTTTTCCGGCTGTTTCTACTGTCTCGGATTGCCCGTGCACAGAATGAAGTTTGAACAGTTTGCCAAACTTGTAATGGTTCTCTACAGACTTCTGTATGTCCTCGTTGTCGGTAGTGAATACACTGCTTCCGTTTGACAATGGAACGAATGCGATATGCAGGTTCTTCTTGCTCGGAAGTACCACATTAATACTGATATTGGTATTCGCCTTGTAGGTTTTCGTAATCATATTCTTAAAAGTAAAAAGGGGACGGGACACCTTATCCCATCCCCGGTAATTAATAATTCTTTATGAACTCTTTATTATGCCGCATTTAAATCTTGGGCGGGTGCTTTAGCCAGTCTCATACGTGCATGTGCCTTTGCATAGCGCAGATACAGGCAGCTCACCTCTTGGATAACTACCGCATCGGTACGGCGGATACCGGCCTTTTGCAAGTCGAGTACGTTACGTGCCCAAGACACATGTGTTTTTTTGGAAAGATATTCCGGATCCATTGCAAAGCCGCAATCACTCATTCCGTTTACATCGAACAGTTCATGATGTATGGTTAATACTTCTCCGAAATCAGTATCCCAAGATTTGAATTTCAAGTTCCATACCTCCACGGTATCTTTCAAGCGGAATTTTTCGCTCTTTATCTTGGAGAATGCAGAGAGCATATCACTTCCACAGAATAAAATCTTACGCTTGTTACCGATGCCGGTACCAACAAAAAGGTCTTTGGTAATATCCACAAGGTTTTCATCGGTAATTATGGCGCATTTCTTGTCAGTATCCCATTCGCCCACCTCGATGTCCTTTCCGGCCATCCACCAGATACCACCTGTAAACCAAGTGTTCATGCCGTCCTTTGCAATGTGCTTGATAACCTGCTTCACACCGAACAGATAAGTATTTTCCATTGCGAGGCGCATATCATATACACCGTCTTCTTCAATGTCTGAGAAATTCCAGTTCACTTCTTTGGCGGCAATCTTGTCAAAAGTTGATTGCTCTACCTGAATCATGAAGTTCTGACAATACTGGGTTTCAGGCATAGGGATATTATTGAATCGTCCTGTCTGAACATCCAATTCCCCACATGCTTTTCCCATGCGTACAAGCGTTGTTCCTTGTGGAATTTCCGGAACAAGAATCGGCTGTTTGCTTGAATCATCCATTTTGCCATTTACGGCATACACTGTAGGAAGATTTGTTGAGCTGTCCTTTCCGCACACACAAAGCACGAGTCCGGAACGTTGCTGTCATCTTCCGTATATTTCGTTCCGTCCGGTTTGGTGATGGCGCTGACACCGACTACCCTAATGGTATCATCCAACGTGAACATATTCAAATCATCTACCGGCAACGACACGCTCGCACCGCTGAGCATAGCTTCCAGCTTTTTGTTGGTACTGCATTTGATTTCACGTGTACCCACGCTGTAATACTTCACTTCAAATGAATTGGTGGAGCTTGATTTTGCATAACGGCTGATTTGGTCAATTGGAGTAGCCATCGGACGGATTTTCACGATGCGTTTGTCCACATCACTCAAATAGAAATTTGGGTCGCCGGTTTCACGCCCTCCTGTTTCAGTGGAAATACCGTCTGTTCCACCCGTACCGTCCGCACCGGCTGTTGTTTTACCCGCATCAGGCAGGTTCGATGCTTCTGCCATCATGACACCGCTTGATGCACCCGTCACAAACGCCAATATCATCAGCGTAATGCGACAAAAGAAACTCATTGTTTTCTTCATTGCTCGAAATTTTAAAAGTTAAAAATGTAATTGGTTTATATTTATCTGTTTATCGCCTTGCGTTTTTCACCTCCACGCTCCCAAATGTTCTGTGTACCATCATAACGCCCGATTGCACCGAGGTCAGGCATCTGCCGTGAACCGCCACTGCCGCCACCGTTTTTACCGGCAAGGTCGGCTGTACCGTCATTTTTGCCTGCTTTGCGTAGTTTTTCTTCAATCTTGCTGTTGCGCCCCTTTACTTCACCCTCGTGTCCGGCAGCTTCCACATCGCTGTCGTGCCTGATTGCTTTTATGGCCATTTCTATACTTTCACGTGTAAACTTACCCATGATTCCGTCACGTACAATGCCTACAAGGAAATCCATTGCGCTGTCGATGTCCTCATCCGGCAGTCCTTCTTCCTGTTGCATGGTTTCAAGGGTGGTCAGGGTTTCGTCGAGGTTCTTCTGATACTCTCCCTCGTACTCTTTCTCTTGGGCGATTCGTTCCGCAAATTCCTTGTTGGCGGCTGCAAGTGCCTCCTGCTTTTCGGGGTCTTCAAGTGCGGCCTTGAAATCATCCCCGAATTTGCGCACCATACCGATGATAGGGTCTTCGCCTTTTCTCCAGTCAGTAAGGAAAGCGGCACTTTGCGGGTTGCTTGCAAACAGGTCGGACAGTGCTTTTTCACGTTCCTTGTAACCGGACAATTCCTTGTCGTAACCATCGTAATCGTCATTGATTTGACCGAATAACGCTTCATCATCGGCAAATTCTCTGTCCGGATACTTTGCTTTCAATCGCTCTGTGTATCGCTCGCGATTGCTCTTAACTTCCGTATTATTAGGCATAATTCAAAAATTTAATTTATAGTCAGATTCTACAAGACAAAAATAGGCAGGGAAAGCAGGATGTCATGTTTATCTTTTTACGCTCCTATTGGTAACTTTGGTACTATAACGGGAAGAAAAATGAAGCATAAAGGAGCAGTTATGGAATACTCTATGGAGCGTATGAACGACTTGATGAGAGCATACGATGAATACATTTCATCGTGTGATTATATCCGTATACCTGAAGTGTATAAAGTAATTGTAAACATGCCGTCCCGGAGGTTTTGGGTCAGCGATATTCGTGCAGCATTGGTCGTTTCCGCCATGATGAGGGGTGAGAACGATTTAAGCGGTATGTGGCCGTTGAAGAAAGAAATGTATGAGGAGATTCATACAAGGGTTGTCGCTCTCAAATCAGAATACCCGGAACTTACCATTTCTGAACTGTGTGCTAAAGTGATTGCTCAACCCGCACCGAAATTCTACCTCACGCCGGGTAGTGCCAAGATGATGATATGCAAGGCTAAAAAACGATGGATGCAAGAAAAGTTGAGAAGATTACGGCTCTCCTGATTTCTGCCATGATTGTTGTGTTTGTCATTTTCAGGAGAATGGGATTGGCAAACTGTCGGCATTTACGCTGGAAGTAATATGCCAGGACGCTTGCTGTATCCGTTTTTCCATACGAATATGTTTCATGCCTTGCTCAATTCATGGTGTTTATTATCGATTATTTTCATTTACGATATTGGGATAGGAAGATTGCTGTCAGCCTATATGATTGCCGTTACAGTTCCAGTTGATACCCTTGGATATTTCACGACAATGGATTCGCCAACGGTAGGATTGTCCGGATTGGTTTTCGCCCTGTTTGGTTCAATATCGTTTGAGGTATTACGTAAACGGTATTATCAGTTATGGATGCTGTTTTACCTTGTGGCAGGCTTCCTGTTTCCGGGCATAAATGCCGTATTGCATCTTTGGTGTTATGTATTGGGACTCATCATGCTCTGCTAAACAAGCCTGTTAAAATCATGCACCATGAAAGATAAGCCATCAAGGACATATTGACAGAGAATGAACGCCGCAATGCGATTGTATATGCAAAGTTCAATCCAATTACCGGAGAAGGTTCTGTCGGTAAACGTGTAAAGTGTACCATCAGTGACTTTCCTATACATACCCAGTGGTTACCGGAACGTATCATGAAAGTACCGCTTGTACGCCAACTCATCGAAGCCGGTTCTATTTCCAAATTCCTCACGGACTACATGGGTGTGGAAGACAATCAGGATGATCGCTTGAAGGTCATAGAGCAGTTTGTACGAATACGCAGCCGCGAGGATTTTCCGTTTTGGGCGGCAACATTTGTCTATATCAAGGCCAAAGGCGGTGGTGAGGATGTCCTGTTTCGTCTGACAAGACCTCAACGGCGTTTTGTGGATCGGCTTGAGAAATTGCGTATTGCAGGGAAACCGATACGCATCATCCTGCTTAAAGCACGGCAATGGGTGGTTCCACCACTTCACAGCTTTATATGGCATGGTTGCAGTTGCTTCACAAAACCGGCTTAAACTCACTTATCATTGCACATCAGGGCGCAGGCTCCGATGAAATCAAGGATATGTTCGACCGGATGATTAAAAGTTATCCTGTCGAAATGCTCTATAAAATTGATGAAGCCTACAATGAGAACGAGCCGAAGATTGTAGGAGTGGGAAAATCGGGAAGTATATCGCGCATTCCGCAGCGTAACTGCAAAATCAAGATTGGTACGCTGAACGCCCGGATTCGTGTCGTGGCGGTGATTACAATCTTGTACATCTCTCCGAAGTGGGAATATGGAAGGCTACGGAGGGAAAGAAACCGGAAGACATTGTGCGCTCCGCCTGTTCGGGTATTCTCCTCAAGCCCTACACCATGATTGTTTATGAAAGCACAGCAAATGGCACCGGGAACTTCTTTCATCGCGAATATACTGCCGCAAAAGAAGGGAAATCCCAGTTCGAGGCAATGTTCGTTTCATGGTTCGACATCGAGCAATATACACTCGCTTTTGATTCGGACAATGAAAAATGGGATTTTGCAGAATGGCTTTATCAGAATCGGGACAATGAAAATACAGATTCCGAACGTGAGGAATGCGGTAAGTATCTTTGGTCGCTGTGGGAAAAAGGTGCTACGCTCGAAGCTATCCATTGGTACATAGCCGAACGCAGGAAGTACAATGACCATGGGCAGATGGCTGCCGAATTTCCGTCTGATGATGTGGAAGCCTTCGTACATTCGGGAGCACGTGTGTTCGACAAATACAAGGTCGATGCAATGCGCAAGACCTGCAAGAAGCCTAAATATGTCGGTGAAGTCTGTGCCGATGCGGATGAGGGCAAGAACGCTTTGCAGAACTTGCGTTTTGTGAAAGACAAACAGGGATTGTTGCATATTTGGGAGTTGCCGGAAACAGATGAAAAGGAAGTTGTTACAAATCGTTACCTCACGATTGTCGATGTGGGTGGACGTTCCAATAAAGCAGACTTCTCTGTTGTTCTTGTGCTTGACCGTCTGTTTATGATTGATGGTGGCAAGCCTGTCGTAGTGGCACAATGGTACGGACATTGCGACATCGACCAGCTTGCATGGAAAGCGGCACAAATAGCGGCTTTTTATGACAATTCACTCTTGGTGATAGAAAGCAACACCTTGGAAACGCATGACAAGGAGCGGCAGGTAGATGGCGACCAGTCACAGTTCATCCTTAATCAAATCAAAGAGATTTACCCTAATCTCTATGCACGTGGTCAGTCCGAAGAAGCCGTACGCGAGGGATTGCCTACCAAATACGGCTTCCATACCAATGTCTCAACCAAACCGATGATTATATCAACCTTAGTCAAGGTTATTCGTGAGAATTTATACACGGAACGTGACGAACGTTGTCTGGACGAATATTTGTGTTACGAGAAAAAACCGAACGGAGCTTTCGGAGCGATTACCGGTAAACATGATGACTTGCTAATGACAAGAGCCATAGGCTTGCATATATGTTTCTTTGAAATGGAAATTCCAAAGATTGTGCTTCGTATCGGACGATTTGTTGTCAAAAAGAAAAAAGCTGTTTCAGCAGCTACAATATAAGTTTAACTATAAAAACAAGGAACAATGAACATTTTCAGAAAAATCAGAGCTTCGCTTCGTTTACGTGAAGCAGTCAGACAGGCAGACGAAAAACACAAAGAAACTGGAGAACGTTACTACGTTATGCCTGCCGGTGGGAAAAAAGGTCAACTTATCATTATGGATAGAAAGAATTTCCGTAAGTTGAAACAGAAAGGCTACATCAATCATAATACGTTTGTGGGCGACCTTGAACGCGAATGCTTCTACTGCACGACTTATGGAAACGGTTCAGCTATGCTTCCTTCTGCTGTTATTGCATTGAAACGAAAACAGTATTTCTCATGGCTTGATTCATTTTCAAATACCAAAGAGAATGGGAAAGTACGGAAATATTGATGGCATTGCCACACTTACCAGTGACCCGCTCGCACTTGACAATATCAACAAGTTTAACATCGGAGACCGGGTGATGTGCAATGATAATGGGAAAAGCGGTACTGTATTAGATATAGATACTGATAAATACGGTTGTACCGTTCGTTTTGATGATACTGAAGGAACATGGATTGAATGCGACCAATTATCCAAAGAATAAAGAAAGGGGCATATCTGTGATGATGTGCCCCTTTGGTTTAAGTTCTCATTGCATTATGTAACTGATTTACTGCATCTATATTTGCACCTTGTTCGACCTGTTGAAGCAATTGAGGAGAAAGACCGTCGGGCACTTTGCCCTGCTCCAACTGTTCCTTCTGTGATTTGATACTTTGCAACAATTCATCTGCAAACGGGAAATCTCCATGCTCAAGCAGCTGCTCTACACTGATTGCCTGAGACTGGTACAACTGCATAAGCATATCGTTAGCAAGATGCCTGTATGCCGGTGTTGAAGTGCTTTCGGTAATGCTTAAATCAAATTCTACATCACGTATTTTCTTCGGGTCATATTCGATTTGTGCACCACTCTTACCTGCAATATTGAATACACGTTTGCTATCATAAAACTGCTGCATATTCTTCACATCCTTATATGCTCCGTCCACTACAAAACAACTGAAGCATTCAAGCAGGTCGAGCAATGACTTCGTGGCGTTTTCTGTCTGTTGGTTATAGTGCGATGCACTTTCACCGGAATACCCGGGCTTTCCTTGTAATGCGCCCGTAACTCCCGATATATCTTCAAAAAATTTGAGTTGCATGTTAAGCAGTTCCGCAATGCCTATATTTGTGGAATTATTGGCCACCTGTTCCGGCACTTTTCCGCTTTTGCTCGGCTTGTATACGATGACACCGTTAAATTCCGTCCAGCTCTCTGCAATATCGTCAATGCTCACACCATCAGGCAAGCAGTCTTCGGGCATCATCAGCACGCCTTTGGCACTCGCACGCATTATCCAGTCATAGAGAGTTATCAATCGGTTGGTATATCGCTGTTGGTCGATTACATCAGCAACGAATGAATGGATTTCACCATCAATGAACGGATATGCCTTGAAAACATATGGATGGCTTCCATGCTCGTAAGGCGTTTCCCCCTCCCTCAATATGTCGCCAAAAGGAGAAAGGTAATAGAAATACCAATAATCGTCCACAAACCAAGTAGCTTTTATCAACGGAACCTCATCTTCCGGCATACCGGCTTCCTTGGCCATACGCATACGTTCTTCATTTTCAGTAAGCACCACTTGTGCGTAATCTTCTTCGTCTATTTTGAAAATATCGCCGTTTTGGTAGTCATGGCAACGGTATCTCGGTTTTTGCTCCTTGCGCCATATCTCTATCACACGACATCGTCCCGGCTCGCTTGTGAATAGAAAATCGTAGTTTTCCAAGCGGCTATACCCGAAACGCTCCGCGTATGTGGTTATGTAATCTTTCCTTGCCGCCCACTTGTAAATGTCACGCAATTGTCTGTATTCCTGCGGACTTGATGCGAACTGTTCACACAACTGTCCGAAAGAAATGTCGTGAACTTCTCCAAGCACGGAAACATCCCAACCTCTGAAATCTCTCATGTTGTTGTCGATAAAGAAATTATTGGGTTGTACATAGTCCGTCCAACAATCCTCTTTTCCATTACGCCAACCGTACGATTTACGGTGAACGATAAAACCGCTTATCAGGAACTCTTCCATAGTTCGGGCATATACATCGTTCATTCGGTTAAGCTGCATGTTGCATTGAAGTATCGTACTCATCGTTTCACCAAGTTTCTGTTCATCCCGATCACGTGCGGTACAAGTCGGTTCTTTACTTTGGCTTCGATACACGCCAAGCACGCTTCGCACAAGCCTACGGATAAGGTTGTTTTTCAAAGGCACGTTGCCTTGACTTTTAATGTATTCTTCCTCGCTCATGGATTTTCCGTCCACACAAATCATATCGTCCCATTGGAAACCATAGGTATAGCGTTTGTTTCGCTCCCGGTCTTTCCGAAAGTCGTCCATCTGGCTCCAATAGTATTGTGCTTCCATAAGAATGTCAAATGCCCTGCGGTCACCATAACGTTTTGCAGAAACAACAGTATCTATCTCGGCGGCATCATTTCTTCCCGGAGCTATACGGCTCATTGGCAGCAATTTTCTTTCGCTTTTATTTACATGCATATTTTTATCATTTTAATGATTGCTCGGAACAAATATACTGCTCCGGGCAATCATCCTATGTTTAACTATTTACGGGTTTTGTTCATTTCTTCTATCATTTCCTTTTTGAGTTCGTTCAACTCGGCTTCAATATCCTTGCGTTCCTCGTCACTGATTGCTTCTTTTAATTCATTGTAGAGGTCGTCAATGTCTTCACGGTAATCCTCGAAGATTTCGTAACGCTCGTATTCGGGTGAATTGTAAAGGAAATCAATCTTTTCCGCATAGTCAAATATGTCGTTGTCGGTATCTTCTTCATAGTGCTTCAATCGGGATTTCAACCGGTCATGCTCCTCTTTCAATCGGAAATACTCATTGTTCACAGCCCTGTACTCGGTGCGTTCGTCCCCGGCTTTGACCAGCCTGTTTGCCAACAGGAAGCTGCGAGGGTCGTACTCACGGTTGCCTGTAACGGTTTCTACCATCTTGCTCAACTTGTCGATTGTTCCGAACACGCCACCGAAATAACCGTTCAGCATATATTCAATCTTTGCCGGATTAAAGTCAATCGTTCCTTTTGTATATGGGTCTCCACCCGTAGCTTCATTCATGGCATTGGCCAATCCGACAATGTATTTATTGGCACTCTTATACGCCTTTGTCCATTCGGGCATATCTTTGTTGTAAGGTGTGTCTTTATAAAGTGGCATACCCGTCCAACTCTTTTCTGCAACGTAGGCTTCCCACAAGGGTTTGTAGGCACTCGGTACAAAGGCATTCAATCCTCCGCCGCCCTCCAAGAAATCAATAGGTAATATCTGTGTAGCCTGTCCTGTTATGGCTTCGGCAATTTCTCCGTCTGTAAGATGTTCCTTTCCGTTAAGGACGGAAATCATCAGTTCGCCCATACCGTAAACAGCCCTGTATTCTACCGGAAGAGGAATTGATACCCAACTGTTTCCTGCCCTGAAAAGAATATTGCTGCGCCTTACATATTCGGGAAGATTATAGTATGCGTTCTTGTCATCATCGTCATCATCATCGCCACCCAAGTAGCAACAATGGCACCAAGAAGGAACATCGCCGCAATACCTGTAAAAGCTTTGGCAGGATGGCGTTTCATCTGTCGTCCAAAGTTTGCCGTACCTTGAATGGCTGCATTCCAAAACACATAGCCGCTACGACCAAGTCCCGATACCAATGCACTGGCATTACCAGCCTTTGTCTGCCCTGTACTGTCATAGAATTTTGCTCCGCTGCCTTTCTTGTTGAAGTTTACGCTTATCTCCTTTGCATCATAGATGGCTCTGTCAATGCTCCGGCCCATTTCGCGTGATGTCATGAAAGCGGCAAAACGGGCGCAGTTCTCAACGGCTCGGTTGTACTCATCGAAACGTCCGCCCAACAAGTCCCATGCTTTTTTTACAGGAATCTTGCCGTTTGATTTTTTCAGTTCCCTGCGTATGTCGTTCTTATGTTGTTCAATGTCCCGGATATTGGCATAGCCTGTTTCTCCTCCGTTCATCATGACTGATGAAACATCGCTTCCGTCTTGTTACTCATGTCAAGTGTCCCTTTGCGGTGCTTTGCCAAGAGTTGCTTTATCCTTACAGGATTGGCATACATATAATTGCGATGAAAACGAAGTGCGTAGTTCGGGCTTTCCCTTATCCAAGTCATGGTGTTGGTGTATAGCATATCTCGCATGAAGTTCGATACGATGAAGTCCGGGTTGCGTGTGGTATAGAACGCACTCAACTGTCGGTTGATGTTTTCACCGGCACGGAGAATGGCCCCGATTGCCCCCGACATATCGTTGTCGGGATTTGTCTGTCCGTTCAATGCTTGTGCCGCACGTGGATTGCCGTTTATGGTAATCACATAGTCCCTGCCGCCACGCTTCACTACAATTTGGTGCTGCCTCATATCCCGGCTTTCCACAATACGGTAAGGAATATTCACGGTATCTTTGCCATGCTTGTACCGGTCAGGATATTGCTGTGCCAATGACTCCATTTTAGTTTCAAAGTCCAGCATCTTCCGTTCCACCACTTCGGGAGTATCTGTACTGTCTATGTTGTCAGGAAACACTGGCTTCCATTCGTCGGCCACCGTATCGTATTCTACCCAAATGTCGCTCACACTGACAAGGTCGCTCGGATGGTTGAGGGCGAAATTAAGGAAACGCTGTTTTACCAATTTGTTCCGGTTGCCCTGCATGATAGCACCTTCTGCCATTGATTGCAGGTTGGCAAACGGGTCATCCGCTTTCGACCTGCGTCCTTCCGCTTTCTTGATAGGAGCATTGAATGCACTTTGCTTGTGCGTCAGATATGCGTATGCTTCAGAACTGGTCTTTTCGTCAAAACCACGTAGCGGAATGTAAAAATCATACATATCTGAAATTTTATCAAAGGTCGCTTTACTCATCATGCCACATTCGTATGACTTTGAAAGTATTGCTTTGCTCGCGGCATTGACTTTTTTCCAAAGGTCGGTAGTGTCGTGTGCCTGTTCGTAATCGTTAACCATTATCTGTGCTTCCGTTTCGGCATCAGCAACATTATCCATACCTGTAAGGGCTGTAAGTCCGGCATAGTCGGTTTGGTCTGCATCGGTTGCTCCGTTATTGATTGCTTCATTACGCATATATGTATTGCGTTCAAGGCCGTGTTTCGCCATCATGTAATCAGTCAATTCCTCACGCTCTGCCTCAGTCCTGGCAAGTTTGGCAACCTCATCAAGCATGGGCTTGAACAGGGTGTGGGCAAACGCATCGGCTTCGGCTTTGTTCACACTTGACAGACGGTTTTCTCCCAAGTATGCGTTTTCAAATCCGTCCACATCCTCAATGTTTGTTTCCTTGCCAAGGATTGCAGTCATGGCTTCTTTCAAGCCGAGCATACTGTCCTGTAATGCTTCCTGTGATTGGAACATACCGCTTTTTACACGCCTTTCATAACGGTCACGAGCCAACTCCCTTTCATGTATTTCCGGGTCACCGGTACGGTATAGTGCATCATCACTTTCTGCAACAGTCTGATGATGTGGGTCGGAAACCGCATAATTTCCGACTTTCAGTTCATACTGCTTTGCCACATCAGCGGCTTCTCCCAATATGTTTCTGTATCTGCCCGGTTCCGCAAGGTTCTCGTAACTGCGCCACAAGATGTAGCGAAGTTCGTTGTCCGATAGAGTAACCCCTCTGAAATCCTCAAAGCCTATCTTATGAAGCATATTCAAGAAGAAATCCTTTATCTGTTGCCACCAACTTGCGTTGATGTTCTCAAATTCAGTATCTTCTGCAAGCGAAGCAAGATATTCTTCGGTAGCCTTATGGAAATCCCAACCGTTTTTTGCAGCCATATCTACAATGCGTCTGCGTATGTTCTCATCGGCATTGTTGAATACATTATCAAGGAATGTATCAAAATGTTCTCCGAACAACTGGCGCAAACCATAGTGCGCCACAGCCTCATGCAGCAGTGTCTGTTCAACATCAAACGTACTTGTATGGTTGGGAATAACAATGGTTATCTTCCCTGTACTCTTCGAGTAGAAGCCTTTTGCACGCTGCTTCTTTCCATCCAAGACGGAAGCATCAGTAACAACCTCCACATTGTCAAGATGCAGTTTCTCTGCAAGGCTTTCCACACGTTCTGCCATTCTTTGGCGTTCACGCCGTGCAAATTCCCTCCGCTGCTTTGCCGTTCTCCTTGACTGACCGAGCAGCTTTGCCACTGGGTCATTCTCATAACTGACTTCATCATCGTTATATGCACCAATGCCGTTACGTTGGAGAATATCAGTTGTGTCATCCTTTACTTTTACGCCTAATTTGGCAAGTTCCTTGACAACTTCTATTATGCGCTCCTCGGGAATATCCGCACGCAACTTTCCTCGGTAAGGTAGAAGTTTCCACCTGCGGCACGAAGCAAGGTTTTGTTCTCGTAGTAAACCGCACCGTCTTTCTTTGTCTTTGGAACAGTGAGGTAGAACATCTTTGCCCAACTGTTACCCATAATCTCGACCTTTCCATCGTGGCTTGTTATAGGAGTATAGTCTTTTATCTGTTGTAAACGACTGCTCAATGGAGCACCGCTCGTTTTCAGCATAGAAGCATTCCATTTGTCGGGCATTAAGATACCATCGTGAACATTACCGTCAATGTCTGTATAACTAATGAGTTGTCCAGGATAGCCTCCGTATTCATCTTGTGTATCGGCTATAGCCTGCAAGATATTACCTGTCATAATGAAACCTGTCTTTCGTGTCTCACTTGGTATCTGACTATCCCAATTATCAAGTGTGGTTGGCACGTGCAGCATCCCAATTATCATTGGTTACCTTGTCAATGCTTCGCAACGCATCAATCTGTGAAAGTTTAATTTCAATACGTCTGCGACCGTCAAGGGTAGCAAATACCGCAAGTGTTGTTGAGGCTGTAATCTTGCTATCCTTTGTTTTGTAGCCACAGAAGATAGCAGAAGTAGCAAAGTCGAAAATCATTGACTCAAGGTTATCGGGCACAAGATAAGACTTGCCAACTTCAAACATTCTCAAGCGGCGCATCATCTGGTCGCTGTTCGTGTTGAGTCGCAAGATGTTGTCCTTATGCTTTGCCTCTACCTTTTCATTGGTCTCTGCGATAAAGTTATCTATGGCAACACGCTTTTCTTCATCGCTGCGTTTCTTCTGACCATTGATTTTTTCTGTCTGCTTGGCTATGTCGTCAATGGCTTTTGCCTTTGATTTCTCGTAGCGTTCATCTTCTGCAGCAATTCTAACTTCGTCCTCCTTGCGGATAGTTTCAATAACATTGTCAAGATAGGTATTCGGCTCAACACCCTTGTTTATCTGTTCTATTACCTTGCGTATCTCATCCGCTTTCATCGGCTTTCTCAACACATCCATTTCCACCTTTTCAACAAATGAATTGCGAGCAAATGGATTGTTTCCATCAGGGTCTATGCCCTCAGAAGATATGCGTTTCTCGATAGTCGTTGCGCGGAGTGGCATTACAGTAATCTTTAAGTCGTTACTGCCGGTATCATTGAGATATTTAATCAATTCGTTATAACGCCTTACGACATCATCGTAAAACTCCTCCTGCTCTTTTGTTGCCAATAGAGCGACATAACCTGTAATCTTGCGTGCATCATCTTCTTGCGGTTTGTAATCTTCAAGTTCGCTTGCCTGCACACGACCACCTCCGAGTCCTCCCTTTTTCAAAGGAGTACCCATTTTCTCGTATATATCTACATTATCACGAAGATACTCAACAACAACTTGACTACCATACTTGTTGAGTAAATCCGGTGCTTCCACATCATTACTTTCACTATCCTGTGAGGTCGTGGTATTAGCGTTCAACGATTTCAGTTTGGTGGAAAGCATCATCAGGAAACGGTTCTCGGCGGGTACAGGCAAACCGAGGTTGATGTAATAACCTCTATGCACCTGTCCTGTACGGTCTATACGTCCTATCATCTGCATATAGTCGTTAATATCGCTCAGCGGCTGTGCTATAATCATAGAACGCTGACGTTGGTCGCTGAATTTCTCTGAAGCGTGCAAACTGATACCTGTTGATGCAGACTTGTTGAGGATGAGGACATCAAGAACACCACTGTTGAACTCTCTCTGCATTTTCTTTTTGTCTTTGTCAGTTCTACGCTTGACAACGACACGTCCGTCATCGTTGCGCTCAACATACATATTACGTCCTGTCAATTCACCTACTTTGTATCCATTCTTGTTCAGACGCTCGATAATGGCATCAAGTGGACTGATAAAGATATCGCTTGTGCTTTCACGAATGAAATCCTGCAACTCATAATATGCTTTTTCTCCTGCCGGACCTAATGCCTGTGGAGAATATCGCTCGTGGCGTTCGTTACCGTCCTCATCTTTGACGGTGTACTGCATAACGGTGTCAAGTCCTTTCAGTAGGCTTGCACTGAATGTTGCTCATCAATGATTTCTCCTGCGGCATAGTCCTTAATACTGCTCTCCATTGTGCTTTCCAACGCAATAACAGGGTGGCGACCTGCATTGATTTCGCCTTCCACTTCATCTGCAATAGCATTGACTTTGAGGGCAAGCATAAGCTGCTTGGTGTAGTTGTAGGTCTTGCTTGCAAATGGCACGTTCTCAACGCCCATTTTATCTGTGCCTCGCTTCACACCTGCGCTCTCTGCCATAACAGCAAGTTCCATATCCAATGCTTCAATCATCGGCTTTACGTAGTCCTCTTGGAATTTGATAATGGCATTGAATGCTGCTATGGTACGGTCGTAATTCTCTCTTGCACGTCTAACAGTTTCGGGGTCAGTGATTGTTTTCCAATCGGTAACAACATCGCTCATATCTCGCTCTCTGCGTACCATTTGCCCTGCATTAGTCAATTCACGACTCATAATCTCTTGCAGAGTTACACCGCCTTTCTCAATGATACTAATCATCTTATCCGGATCAACCTTTGCTTGGCTCATCGCTGTACGAATTGCATACAAAGGCATTGTGTCGGGACGCTTTGCGAACGTAGCACTTGCAAATGTGGCGGCTTTCGCTCCACGAAGAATACTTTGCAGATAGGCACCTGTATTGCTCGAACCTGCCGCCGTATGACTTTCATCAAGGAACAGATAGTTATCCTTTGCAATGGCACGTAAGAATGTGGCTTTCGGGGTAGCCTTGCCATTCTTCACGTTCTTGCTTTTCTTGGTGCGTGCGCCACTCTTTTTGGCAGCTTCCTCCATTTCTTGCTGACTGACAGCATCGCCAGTGTTTACCTGCGAATAGGTGAGTACAGCGAAGTCATATTCTTCGGGCAATGCTCCCGATGCAAAGACTTTTGCCATTTCTGCGGAAGATAGAGGTTTGTGTACTGTATTACCTTTGCTATCAACCATAGCACCGTCAGAGTTGAATATAAACGGCACGAGGTTTCCACTTCCAACATCTACCAAGTCTCGGTAAATATCGGAGAACAAGTCTGCTTTCTGTGTGATGAATACAGGTTTCTCACCTCGTTGCACTGCCCAACGAATAAGTGCTGCCATTTGGCGCCCCTTACCAACACCAGTTTGGTCGCCTATAATAAGGGCTTGTTCCTGTTTCATCTGATAGATTGCCATAGCGACACTGTCCATCTGCTCGGCGGCAAGTGCTTGATACGTTTCAGCAATGGTATCATATCCGAGTTCTGTCTTGACAAATTCATCTATGCTGCCGTGCTGTGCTTCAATTTGAGAAAGCACTTTATCCATTGCCTCGACCATAGCTGCGGGGGCAACGCTTTCAAGTCTGAATGCTGTATTATGAGGACGATAAGGAAGTTTTTCTTCAGTCAAATCTCTTTTCTTGGGTTTTCCTTTTAATCCCAGTCCGATTCGTTGAACGTCCACTCCATCCACTGGCTGAGGCTCATTTCCCACAGTTCGTTGTTCAAGTCCTCTTCCGTCAGTTGAAGGCTTTCCAATGGTATCAGTTCCTCTCCCGGTCTCGCCAACTGTATCATTCTGTCCACGTTTTCCCAATACAGGTCGTTGGCCGCTCTCAGAGTTTCCCTCCAATCCGGTTCTTCCTCTCCGTTCTGTTTGGCTTCCACTCTCATCATCCGCCTCAGATTGTCTATTATGTCCTGCTCCGTCAGTTTCCCCGGATGCGTTGTCAGCGACAGACAGATGTCGCCCTCCTTGGCTACGTAATACTTCTGTTCCATTTGTCTTTTCATTAAAATTCAATACTTCGTTAATAATCTCGTACAGGTCGTCAAAACTTTCAGCCTTGCGGATTGCTTTGTTCTCCACAGGAGGGTATACGGCAGTCTGCGCCCGTTCCTCATTGGTTCTGCGGCCATCTATCAGTATCATACGAGTGGGGAATGTTGTACCTTGCTTCGCATACAGTCCACCGCCCATGTCAATAACGCCTTTCACGTTATAGTGGTCATATAAGTAGGTGAAAAATGGTTTCATGCTCTTTATAGCACCATTGTTCGCATACTCCATATTTCCACCGATGATGATAGCGGCTCTGCCGTCATCTTTCATGCTTGAAAGAGCGTTCAATGTTATTTGCGGGTCAAGTCCCGGTATCTTCTTTCCATCATACTCAACTGCCTCACGCTTTCCGAATGGGGGATTGGCGATAACAACATCATAACGCACATCGCCATCGAATGGCTCTGTCGCATCCTGCTGTGTTACTTGTGCAAATCCCTGTTCACGTAGGTTGTCCAGTCGTGTTTTGTCAAGTTCATTTACATGAACCTGTCCGACTGGAATAGTGAAAACTAACATCCCATTACCCGCAGTTGGTTCTAACACGCTTCCGTCTGCTTTGTCAGCCATTGCAAATCGGCCGGCAATCCAAGCCATAGGAAGAGGCGTGGAGTACTGCTGCATCTTTATACGGTTGCTGCTTCGTGCCGAAATGGTTGGTTGCATTTCATAAAGTTTGCAGATTAAATCGTATGATTCTCTGCTAGCACTTCCTTTACGTTCAATAACCTCACGTGCAGCTCTGACCAATCCGTCCTCAACAAGTTCCTGCAACAAAATATCAGTTCTTCCATCATTATCTACCTCCATTCCCAACTCACTTGCACGCTTGCGTAGGTCTAAAATGCTTCTGTATGGCTTTGTCCCATTGTCAAGAGCCGCAAGCATATCAGCCTTTACTGTCATTGCAAATTGGCGATGCAGTTCTGCATCAGCCTTGTCATTTTCAGTAAGTAAATCACCAAATAACCCACCTGTTTGATTCCGTGAATTTACTGCTTTTTTCTCATTCTTCTTACGTGCAGGGCGACTTTTTTTGATACGTTCCTGTGCAATCTCTGCCTCTTGCTCCACCTCGGTCTCTCTTGTTACGGTTTCGGCGGTAGCAAGCGCATCAATACTTTTCTTATCGAAATTCGCCACATCGAATTGTTGTACCTCATCGTATGGAGTCATGTCTGCATCCAGTCCGTTCTCTGCCACCTCCGGCAAATCTCTCGCACCATTGTAAAATGCTTTAAGGTAAGGGCGTATGGCATCGCCCAAGTCTGCAATCATGGCCGTTGCATACTCGGCAAACTTACGTGAACCTTTCTCCAAATGGTAAACAGCCATCTCTGTTCCAATGGCAAGAATCTCAGGGTCTATACCTATATTCATTTGACCGAGCAACTTCTTACGCATACGCTCACGAAGTTCTGCATAACGCTCATCAGTAACAAGACGGTTACCACTCGCTTCAGTCTTTTTCTGCGAATTGTCTTGTTGTTGCTCACTCCGCATATCGTTGATAAGAGTTCGGACTTCATTAGCAAACTTATCTGCACTATCTTTAGTCAGGAAAATAATATTTCCTTCATGATAAACGTCTCCACCACGCTTCTCTCCTAAATCCATCACAGCCTGTTTTTCCGCATCAATCATCTTCATCAAAGTACGAACAGAATATCTGTTATCCATTTCCTTGTCAACAACGAAATCCGTCCTTTTGTCACGAATTTCATCCTTTGCCTTGCGATCAAGTTCTCGGGTCTTAATTTTATTTTCGAGCGAAATGCCAACTGCATCCAAAACTTCTTGCATACCGTTCTGAGGATTGCGAAGAATGTCTAACATTTCCTCTGGACTGTTGGTTGTCTGACGAAAACGTGCATCACCAATAGGTATGGGACCGCTCACATCATCACGACTTAATGTAGTTTCCCCTGTTTCTTTATCAACAAAAACAGAGTATTGCCATATAGGAGTATATTCCTGCTTTTCCTCCTGCTTCGTGGCTTTCTGTTGTTGAGGTTCTGAAAACTGCACATTGCCGTCATTTACTTCTGACAAATCAGACAAAGACAAAGGTGGTTGTGATTGTGCATCGGTTGCATATTCTGCCAAGCGTTCAGCATCTTCCTTGCTCCGCATCATGAAGCCTTGCTTTTCCTTGTCCCACCAGCCTTTCAGTTGTTTGGCAAACATTGTGGTGTGCTTCCGAACAGTATCTCTTAATTCATTATTGAACTCCACAAGGTGCATATCCAACACCTTACCTCTTTTGGTGGTGTACTGTGCCGGAGTAATGGTGTATGCAGCATCAGTCGGTGTTGTCGTTTCTTCATTGGAATTGCTTTGTTCTAACTTCCGCTGTTCAGCAAAGAGGTCGTTTATTTCGGAAATAATGCGGGCTTCCTCAAATATATCACTCTGAACATGTGCGGCTTCTTGTTCCTTGTGCAGTTCTTCAATGCGTGACTTGATTTCAGAAAGTCTGTCGACTTGTGTACCTGAACTCTGTTCTTCAACACTTTTGACTGACTTGTATTCTGCAAACGCTTTTGTCTTCCGGTGGCTACTATCTATCCATTTCTCGAAATCCTCCAAGTTTACGGCAGTTACCACTGTCTTGTGATTATTTGCCCAGTCGCTGTCATAATTCGCGAAGTAAGCTGCCTCGGCATCGTCAGTCTCATTGAAACCAAGCATTACCTTATGCTCATCAAAGCTGCCGTCCTCATTATACTGGTCCACCACGAACACCCTGCGTCCGTTCCACCCGTCAATATCATCAGAGAGGAACACGTCTATGTGGTCTCCATCCACGCCCTCCGTGCCACGAATGTAGCCGTAGGTGTTCTGCATGATCGTTTCCCACTTGTTGCCCTCTGTGTCTATTCCACTACGAACGGATCCTTTCGGGTTCTCAATGGTGATATTGAATGTACCAACCTGCACATGACCTTTCTTATAATTGCCAGCTTCTTTCTGTTTCTCCGTAGGAGTAGTATCGGTTTCTTTCTCTGCCACTGCAACAGCATTGGCTAAAGACAAAGATGCATCAATATAATTAAGAACATCCAATAAGTCTCCGAATGTTTGACCGTCATACTCATAAGCGCTACCTATATAATTACCTTTCGTATCAGGTGCATCAACTTTTATAACTTTATGAGTACCATCAACAATAATTGTCTGTTTATAAGTATCGCCATACTTTCCGCTTTCAATCCAATCATCTTCTTGAACTTCAATACGTCTTGCTATTTTTGCACTAAGTTGATTGTCAGTATCATCAGAAGACAGCATTTCTTCTTGTGATAAAGAAGATTCTATTTCGCTTTGTCCACCAATGCTTTCAGTTCTTCCTGTATCATCAGTTGTCCCATTTCCGTTCTCAACTCGTTCTCTTGCGCAAGAGTTCCATTGCTTCCTTGCTGCCCTCGTTGGCTTGTTGCAGTATCGCCAACCAATACATTGCTTCGTTGTTGTCCATTGTAATCTAAATTTAATGCTTCTTTAATAGCCTGTACGAGCGTCCGAGGGGTATTGTCCGGTTGTTCGAACAGAGTTTCTTCCTGTGTGCCTTGTATAAGGTCATAAATCTTGCCGAATGTATTTTGAATGAAGCTTTGGCTTTCACCTTTATACATTGCGGCCAAATGCAGGACAAAGTTACTGAAATTATCAGCAGGGAGATAACTTTCCCCAGTGACATCATCCATTTGATACTGGCGTTTCCAACTTTCTACGGCAGTACGTGCTTCCTTGAAGTTCTTTGCCTCTACAAACATTTTATCTTGGGACAAAGCATAGTAAGCACGAACGGAATTCTGTATCTCATCTACCATTCGTTCACTGTTCGGACTATCATAATCACGAAAAGCAGTGGCAAGAATAGCCTTTTGTGCTTTTACCGGCAATACGTTGAACATTTCCTCCAACCGTGTACTACCGTCCTTGAAAATGCTTTGATACATGATACCACGCAAATCATTCTTGGATTCGGGAGTCAAGTTACCCTGCTATCAAACGCACTCTTGTATTGTGTGGGACTGATGAAACCTCTTTGGCTCATCCATTTTAGGACACTTGCACCGTTGGCATCCACAAGCCCGGCAAACGACACTTCATCGTCCGAGGCTCTGAGTAACAGGTTGGCAAACGAACGTACTTCGATTCCCATACGCTGTAAGGCATTTTTCGGTTTGATTCGTTCCACACCTCCGCTTTCGGTGTCCTGTGCTACGTATTGTCCCAGAGGAATAGCCGTAGCATCGTCCACATGAAGCATATTTACCAGCACCGGACTTTGTAGGGCAGCAATATCTTCAGCACGCAAACCAAACTCTTCCGCATGGTCTTTCAGGTATTGCCTATATGCTTCGGCCTGTTCCGGATGGCTTTCCCACATCAGACGCAAGGCATCACTGCGGTTGTTTCCCTGTATAACTTCACCACGTTCGTTTACGGTCGGCGCACCGGTGTAAGCGGTAATACTCGATGTGATTTCTTCCGGACGAATGTTCCCGGCGATTTTCCGTGCAGACAATACGCTCGCTTCGTCATTTCGTTCCTTGGGTTGCGCTTCATCAATAAAATGCAGAGGATTACGCACACCTTGGATATGGCTCGGTTGCAACAACGATGCGTCAATCACGGCCACATGACCGGGAGCCAGCACATCATTGCTGAACTTCACGTTCACCTCTTTACCTTGTACGGTCTGCAATGGTTCTTGCCTGTCAATCTTATGGCCGTTCACACGTCTGTACCCCCTTGCGCGGGCATCCTGCGGTGTATCATCCACCATGTCGGGAACTCCGTTAAGGGCTTCACGCTCGACGCGTTCGGCTTCCTCACGCTCTGCACGCAGCTTTTCTTCTTCCGCTTTGCGTAGGGCGGCAGCTTCATCAGCCATTCGTTTGCGTTCCGCATCCGCTGCCATTCTTCTACGGTTGGCAGTACCGGCTATCTTCTGCCAAGCGAGCAAATCCTGTTTGGCTGCATCAATCGCCGCTTTGCGTTCTTTCTCGGAAGCAATCTTTTCGGCAATGGAGTTGCCACCTTTCGATTTGGCTTTCTCCAACTTCTTCAAGGCTTCTTCCTTGTCGGCAACCATTCCATCGGCTACGGTCTGTGCCATATCCTCATCACCCTCAGTCTGCTCCACAATGGCATCCCAAGCTGTGTCGCTGTCGGCCTGCTCATATAGTGGATTTCCCTGCTCATCCTTTGGTATTCTCTGCATGGCAGGAATATTTTGAGGGGCATTGTTATCATTTTCGGGAATATTTTCCGCACCATTGTTGCTCTCATTTTCGGCAGGATGTTCAAATGCCACTCCGTTATGCTCCAACAGCATATTGTCAAGTTCATCACGAGTGAACAGGTTCACACGTTTTCCGTTGATAGGAGCTTCGGTAAATACCTCATACTTGCCGTCCGCATCGGCATCTGCTGTGATATTGCCACGGACGGTAACGCCGTTCTCATCGGTAAGCGAAACAATGTCATTGAGGGCGTATTGTGGTCTTTCAGCCTCTTGCATTTCCTGTTTCCGTTCGGCATTCTCAATGGTTCTCTGCTGCTCGAACTGCGCCACACGTGCCAAGTTTGCCGCATCAGCCTGTTGCTGTATGGTTTCTTTTGCCAACGGGAAGATATTCACGCCGTCCGATACGTTAACTGTGCCGTCCCCATTATCCACAATACCGTCTTCGTTGGCTACAATCTGAACCTGTATCTGTGCGTCATCTCCTGTAATGGTGTATGTATCGCCGGGGTTGAATGTAACCACACCGTCAATCTTGTCGGATGCTTCCTGTGCGAACTGTTGAATGATAGCCTCCTCCGCTGTCATTTTCTCATCGGACGGGTTCAACGGCTCATCAATGTTCAATACGGCATCGGGCGACACCTGTTCAAGTGCGCCTGTTTCCGCATCACGCACAATGATACTGCCGTCCGAAGCCCGGTTGTCAATGCCGCTGCCGTCTGCATACTGCACAAGGTTTCCACCCACCACATACACACGGCGGTCGTCCTGCTTCATCGTAGCCCCCTGTATCATGCCGGAGGTGCGGTTGGTGCGTGCGTCAACCATTGCGTTGCTTTGCTCCACACGTGCGTCTATATCATCACGCACACGCTGAATCATGCCGTCATATACCTGTTTGGCATTGAGGTAGTCAATAACCGTTTCCAACTCGCTTTCTCCCCAAAGGCCATTGTTCCGCATTTCCTCCAATGCATTCATAGGATGTATATCCAAAAAGCCAAGCGTGTTTTCATCCACTATGGCAGAAACCCTCTGCCGCTGGTAGTCACGCATATTCTTGGCATCGGTCATTTCCTGTGGGTCTGCGAGGTTGTAACCGTCAATGTAGCTTTCATTCATTGACTGCACATCCTCGTCCTGTTCGCCGCCCCGCTTCTGTGCGAGAGTACCGAGGTTAAAGCCCCTCATCATCAACGAACGCTCCATATAGGTAAGTATTGCGGCTCTCTCATCGTCCGAGAAATCCTTGTCGTTCACGATACCCTCTGCCACACTTCCAATGTCATCGTTGGTCGTAAGGTCTATTGTCGCCCTTAACGGCTCCCATATTTCTTTGCCAAGCAATTCTGTTGCACGGGCATCTGCCTTGTTTACTCCGTGCTTCATTGAAGCATACTGTACTCCCGACAAAGTAGCCTTACCTGCACCCATCAATCCCATAGAAAGAGCCATGCCGCCCCAAATGTCGCCATGGAATTGTCCTGTCGCAAGCAATTGGTACGTGTGCCGTCCGGGTTCTGCTGATAAGCATCGTCGAGATTGAGCATGGTGCGCCACAATTGCCCATAGTATTCTTCCGTTACCTCTCCGAAATAGTCGCTCACACCCATTTTGTTGAATAACTGATGTGTCTGTCCCATGATACCGTCCAACGCACCTGCATCAGTCTTTGAAAGTACTGCACCGATACGCTTTGCACCCACCACATTGGCGAGTTTGCTCATATTTCCAAGAGTAACTACAGGGTCAAGGTGCGAACCGAACATTTCCGAATAGTTTTCAACGATGGCATTGGCTTCTCCTTGCCAAATGGCATTTCCCCAAGTCTTGTCGTTGGAAAAATCATAGTTTCCGTTCTCATCGACAACCACATCACCGAGTTTCCTGTCAATGATGTCGGCCGTGGTTTTCCCAGCCTGTACAGTGTTGGTCATCAGCGGAGCACGGAGAAGCAGGTCATCAGCGGTTGTTCCGAGAGCCTTGATAGTCCAGTTGGTGGCATACTGCCCCAAGCCTTTCACGCCGTTGTCCTTCACGTATGTCTTGAAGCCCTGTTTGGCCATTTGCTCTACCGTTTCTTTGCCAACCACCTTTGTGGCGGCTTTCGTTCCGGCTTTGGAAAGAACATTGATACCTTTGAATCCACCGCCTGTAATGCCAAAGTCAAGCATGAATGCAGGCATGTGGCCGGTCATCATACCGGCTCTGTTCCAAAAGCCGGCGTTCCCGCCATACATCTGCTCCGCCTGTCCTTTGTTGTAGAGTGCGCCCATCATTTCATTGTAGGCTTCACGTTCTCCCTCTGTGGCATTCTCACCTTTCAGGTCATCGGCGTTCATCATGGTCAATGCGTCACGCATATCGCTCATGCCGAAATCCCAAGTGCGGAAATCTCCTGCCACACGACCGAAACCACGCCAAAAGCCAACATCGACGCCTTGCTCACGGTCTTTCTGCTCTTCAAGGTCTTTGATAAGTTCCTCCGTTTGACGAATGGCGACATCCAAGGTACTGTTTTCCTTGTCGCTCATCTGACGAGGAACATAGGTATCTGCTGCAAGTAAGAATCCAAGAGGAGCTGTATTCTTTTTTGTATCTTCTTCCATTGCTCATGCACTCTCTTGGCACTTGCCTCTCTTTTCTCTTGCAGCTCTGCAAGTTTCAGCATTGCACGGCGCAACTGTCCGTTTACAGACATATCAGCCGCCTGTCGGTATCTGAAACTCTCCATGTCGGCAAGTCCCTTGCTGGTGTATCGGTTGCCGAGAGGGGTAATGTAGGTTTTCTCCAGTTTTCCGCTCTCCGGGTTGAACTGCATTTTCCCCTCTGCGGTCTGTCCGCCGCCCAACGGTGCGTTTTCGTGATACTCACGCATGGTTTCCATACGCTCGTTGAAGCCGTCTATCATTTGCTCCGTGCGGCGTTTCATCTGTCCTATATTTGCACTGAAGCGTATTTTATCCTGTTCCGTCAACGGCATTTCTTCTGCTGAAGGAGTTACAGGAGTTTCAGGTGTAGAGTCCAGGGCAGATTGTTCGGGCTGTTGTTGCTCCGACATGAAAGTCCTGTAGTCTGCCGACTTTACACGATATTTCTTCCCCTCACGCTCCATGATTGTAGAAGCATCGGGAAAGTCTTTCATAAAACTGTCAATGTGTTCATCACGCACATTGTATTTCTTTCCGTTGTATTCAAATATTGGCATAGTTATTTGTTTTTACCGGGTGTATAATCAATCACATCATCATCGCCGCCACCGGGAACATAGTCCACGACCTCATCATTCAGTTCCGAGGTCATGGTGGCAGGGTCAAGTTTGGAGAGGGAAAGCATGATTGCAGAGGCTTTAGGCGATTTGTGCCAATTCTGTTTTACATAGTCCTCTTTCTTCTGTGGTGTATCAAGTTTCTTCATTTGACGGTCAAAAGCCCTTTTCTCTTTCTCATCCTGTGGAGAGAGGTCGGCAAGCATAGCATCATACACCTGCTGCATCGAACCTTTCCAAACATTCTCGTAAATGGCTACTTGGTTTCCGCCGCCGTCAGAAAAACCGAGCTGCTTGCCACGTACACCACGTGCGGCTGTCGCTCTCGCTTTATCACGCTCTACAGCCACATTGTCATTATGTCTCTTTACTTGGAAATTGTAGGAACGGTCTGCCTGACGTTTGTTTTCATCATAGTTTGCTTGCCAACGCCTATCAGCTTCTTTGTCCCGACCTTTCTTGTATTCCTGTTCCGCATCATATCGGTCATCTGTAATCTTCTCTCGCTCGTTGCGATGTTGAATGCCCTCATTGTATCTGTCATCATTCTTTTTGTCAAGACCAAGCTGCCTTTGCCACTTACGTTCACGGTCATCCCTTTCTTCATCAGCGATTCTTGCCCTCATCAGCCCCTCATAATATTCTTTCTCCTTGCCTTCACGTTCTTTCATCAGCTTGTCATATCTCACTTTGGTACGTTCTGACATGGTATTCTTACCGGTATACATATTTGGAGCGTACTGCGTGGTGAAGAACAAGTTAGAGAGTGCCGATATACCATCACCAATGGCTGCGAATATCTGTTCACGTTTCTGCTTCTTCTTTTCTTTAGCAAGTTCCTCGTCCGTTGGCGGTTTATAGGGATTGAGTTTTTTGTACAATTCAGCGTATGAGAGACTGCCACCGTTCACATCGGCTTGTTTGGCCGGAGGTGCAGCGACCGTTTCAGATTGGGAGCCGGTAACGGCAGGAGCCGCAGCTGCTTGTTGTTCCGTCCATTTCTGTGTACCCTTTACCGGGATGATACGGAAGGAGCGTCTTGCTGCTGTTCGTGCCATTCCTTAGAGCCTTTGAGCGGAGGCGTACCACCTCCGTTTCCTAAAATATCATCCATTGTTGCCATATTGAAATAGTTTAGAAAGGCATTTGACTTACCGCATTAGTTACTCCTTGTACAGCTCCCGATATGGCATTGGCCTTGCCTTGCTCAATGGCGTTAAGCTGTTCCACGAAAGCATTGTCGTTTTGCATATAAGTGGCTTCGATATTGTCCTTACGTGCTTCTGCATCAGCGGCAATCTGTGATGTTGCATCGGCAAGAGCCTTGTTGTTCGCTTCTTTGGCCGCTGCCACACTTTCATCAGTACCGCCCATGACGGCTGCACTACCGGCAGCGGCTTTGTTACGTTGTTTTATACTCTCTTCAGTTTGCGTAAGGATGCGTTGTGCGTCAGCCCGCTGAGTGGCATCCTCGTTGTACCGCCTGTCGTACCAGTCCTGATTCTTTTGCCGTTGAGCCTCAACATTACGTTTTGCTTTCTTCATGGCCTTGGATGCCTTGATTCCACCGAAAATGCTGCCTACTGCACCTATGGCACTTCCTATTAAACCCATAAGACTTTAGTTTTTGATTATTAAAAGTTATACCTTGCGTGCGAAAGTAAGCCGTTATCTTCGCATCATCATTTTATCTTTTTACATACAGATCATTATGGCAATAGGAAAAAAAGACCGGAGGGCGGCAAAAAGGTACGCCCAACAAAATAACGGCACTGGCAAAAGGGATGATTGAGAAATGGCTTGAAACGCACAACACTATACCCGAAGGAGATGTGATGCCACTAATAATGCAGGACTTCATGGAACTTGACCCCAAAGACAGGGTGAAAGTGTCGACAGAGTTCATTAAAATCATCATGCCTAAGAATATCAGCATAGACGATGGCGAGGTCAAACTCACCATTGAGGACAAGCTTGCCAAACTTGCCGGAGAAGAAGACGAGGAAGAATAATCTATTACCCTCTACTTTAGATTGTCTTCATGTGTCAAGGGAACCCCAACCCGAAAAGGGGGCGATTTTACTGATTTGCTTTGAAGCGATGTTCGAGAGAATGTCGCTTTTTTCATGTCCAGACCGTAAAATTTCTTCTGAAGAAAAGGGTATTTCTTCGGAAGAAATAGCAATAAATGTACAATTATATCCCATTTCTTCGGATTTCTTCGGAAGATATTGCCTTAATTGTACAGGAAAGGGGTATTTCTTCGGAAAAAACACGCATAAATGTACATTCTTGTACAGATTGAATTTTTTATGCGAAAATCAGCTCAAAAGCACCTCAAAAATCTTCTGAAATGGCTGAAATGAGCTATTTTTTGACATAATTTCAGAAGATATTACATTTATTTCTTCTGAAGAAATAACCATAAATGTACAGAAAAGGGGTATTTCTTCGGAGGAAACAGCCATAAATGTACATTTCTTCTGAAGAAAAGGGTATTTCTTCGGAAGAAATAGCAATAAATGTACAATTATATCCCATTTCTTCGGAAGATATACCATAAAATAAATATATATATCTACTACTACATCTACCGCGCGTGCGTGCGCACGTGAAGAAATTTTCGATTTTAGGGCAAGAATAAAAATTGAATAAAAAAGAAAGCTACAAAGAAAAATACCTTGCAGGCTTATATCATTTCGTGAAGTCACAAAAAAAATCAGAATCCTTTCCCTTTCTGCCGTTGGTACACCACCGTCTGGTCTTTGTCGAGGTTGACGATTTTGAACATCACCATTGAACGGTTCGGAATATCATCCGGCAGCATAGTTACGAGCCGGGCAATCACCTCGTCCACATTGTTGAAGCCTACATCGGTCAGTCCCGCCACCTTTTGCCCGTTGTGGTATGCAGCCGCATTCACCATATAGCGGTATGACAAGCGGAAATGCACATCCTCCTGTTTCTGCTCACGTACAGAAGCCTTACCGGAGAAGAAAATGAAATCAATTACTTTCTCGTTCAGTTCCCAAGCAGGGAGAAGTCAATCTTGATATACCCTCGTGTTACGTTGTGTCCATTGCTATGGTTCATGCCAAACGCCACTTCCGAGATAGAGGCACGTACATCATTCTGAGCTACTGTTCCCCATGTATGCCGGAACGTGTAAGCCGAATACCACTCTTCCTTTGGCATTCCCATAGCCTTGCATAATTGCCTTATCCCACTGTTGACATTGGCGCAAAAACTGTCCGATGTAGTCATGCGCTGATAGAAATTGAACAAACGCTCATCATCTTTTGCCGTGTTCATGTACTTTTCAAATAGCGGCTGGATGATTGCTGGCACCCGCATTTCCATATACGCACCATCCGCACGGAACTTCTTCGTTTTGGCCCGTTGGTAATGGATAATTCCGTTCCGGTAATCCTGCTTTCTTAGATTGTACAGGTCAATCGTGTTGATTCCTGCAAGGCAAAGCACCATCATAGCAACATCACGCCCGAACTCCGTCTGTGGATATTTCATCTTACTTTCCGGCAGAGGGAATGAAAAGAACTCCCGACATGCTTCGGGGGTAATGGCAAGCTTCTCCGCACGATCAGCCGTTGGTATTTCCACTTTCACCCATGGGTTGACTTTGATACGGATTATACCGTTATCGTAATCGTTGTACTCCAACATGGCGGCTTTAAATACCTGACGCATACAGATTGGATACATTTCCTTTGCCCTATGTGTCTGTTCAAGCGACTTTATCCATTTGTTCACCTGCGTAGAGGTCAACTGAGCGAACATCACTTGGTTGGTTCCGATGAACCGTTCCAGATGTTGTAGGGCAAGCTTGTAGTTCTTGGCATTCCTTTCCTGCCCACGGTCAATCATTCTGTCGATATGCACTCTCGCATAATCCGAAAAACAAATATCGTCATTGCCGTTCGTAAGAAAATCCACCACTTCCTTGACCGTCCAATGTTCAATGTCTTTTTTGTTGAGCCGCTCGTTATATTCCACTATCCGCCCGGCACAATACTGAAGCACGTAGGGGTCTTCGATTTCTTTCGCTCTGGAAAGTTCTTTCTTCGTGACCATCTTGTCGGTCTTCATGAATTGTGTCCCCCTATGGTGGGTAACTCTGATATAAACCGGATAAAATCCGTCCTTGCGTTCTTTTTGAACACACGCTTTAAATGTTGCCATATCGTTCTATGTCTTTATTATATTATTATTTAAATTTATTCCAAACAGCTTCCAATGTCTTAACTTTCTGTCATATCATCAATTACGGCTCTAAACACGCTCTAAACACCCAACGAAAAGCACAACAACATTCTCTAAACATTTGCGTTTATTACGCTCATTTTCCGTGCGGAATGAACGTACCTTTTAAAAATACAATAGGCGGTAAGCCTTTGTAAATGAAAAGCATACCGCCTATTTTATTGAGTATCAGCTATATCGTGCTATTCCTCGATTGCAGCCTGCGCCGCAGCCAGTCTTGCGATAGGCACGCGGAACGGTGAGCAGCTCACGTAATCCAGACCTACCTTGTGGCAGAACTTCACGGACATCGGTTCACCACCGTGTTCACCGCAGATACCGCATTTCAGTTCCGGACGTACGGAACGGCCTTTGGCTACTGCCATCTTGATAAGCTGGCCCACACCGTTCTGGTCGAGTACCTGGAACGGGTCTACCTTCAGGATCTTCTTTTCCAGGTAAACCGGCAAGAAGGAAGCGATATCGTCACGAGAGTAACCGAAGGTCATCTGAGTCAGGTCGTTCGTACCGAATGAGAAGTATTCGGCATGTGAAGCAATGCGGTCGGCAGTCAGGGCAGCACGCGCACTTCAATCATCGTTCCCACCTTGAACGGAATTTCCACGCCTTCTTCCTTGAACAGTTTGGCAGCAGTTTCACGGATCACCTTTTCCTGTGCTTCGAATTCATACAAGATACCAATCAGCGGCACCATGATTTCAGGATGCGGGTCGTAACCTTCCTTCTTCAGTTCGCAGGCAGCACCCAGGATGGCGCGAGTCTGCATTTCGGTGATTTCCGGATACGTATTTCCCAGACGGCAACCACGGTGACCCAGCATCGGGTTGTGTTCACACAGACTTTCCACGCGCTGGCGGATATAATCTACGGTTACACCCATGGCCTGTGCCATTTCTTCCTGACCTTTCAAATCGTGCGGTACGAATTCATGCAACGGCGGGTCGAGCAGACGTACGTTGACAGGCAGTCCGTCCATGGTCTTGAAGATTTCCTTGAAGTCGGCTTTCTGGTAAGGCAACAGTTTGTCGAGGGCTTTCTTGCGGCCTTCTACGTCCTTGGCCAGAATCATTTCGCGCATAGCCACAATCTTTTCGTCGTCGAAGAACATGTGTTCCGTACGGCACAGACCGATACCTACGGCACCGAATCCACGGGCATCCTGTGCGTTGCGCGGCGTGTCGGCATTGGTGCGGACTTTCAGGCGGGCATATTTGTCGCAGAGTTCCATCAGTTCGGCAAAGTTGCCCGACAGTTTGGCCGGCTGAGTCGGAATTTCTCCGGCATATACATATCCGTTGGTTCCATTGATGGAGATGTAGTCACCTTCTTTCAGTACGACTCCGTCAATTTCCACCGTACGGGTCTTGTAGTCTACGTTGATGGCTCCGGCTCCTGATACACAGCACTTACCCATTCCGCGGGCTACTACGGCTGCGTGCGAGGTCATACCTCCACGGGCGGTCAGGATACCTTCGGCAGCCTGCATACCAGCCAGGTCTTCCGGAGAAGTTTCAATACGAACCAGTACCACGCGATGGCCGTTGGTATGCCATTCAGCAGCATCTTCGGCGAAGAAGACGATACGTCCGCAGGCAGCACCCGGAGAAGCCGGCAAACCACGTGTCAGCACGCGGGCACGTCCCAGTTCTTCCTTGTCGAATACCGGATGCAACAGCTCGTCCAGCTTATTAGGTTCGCAGCGCATCAAAGCGGTCTTTTCGTCAATCATGCCCTGATGCAGCATTTCCATGGCGATGCGCACCATAGCGGCACCTGTACGCTTACCGTTACGGGTCTGGAGGAACCAGAGTTTGCCTTCCTGCACGGTAAATTCCATGTCCTGCATATCGTGGTAGTGATTTTCCAGTTTAGTCTGGAGTTCATCGAGTTCCTTGTAGATTTCCGGCATGGCTTCTTCCATAGAAGGATATTTGGCCACACGTTCCGCTTCGGAGATACCCTGCAGTTCGGCCCAGCGCTGAGAACCGATCTTGGTAATCTGCTGCGGAGTACGTATACCGGCTACTACGTCTTCACCCTGCGCATTAATCAGGTATTCACCGTTGAACAGGTCTTCACCAGTAGCGGCGTCACGTGAGAAGCATACACCCGTAGCCGAAGTCTCACCCATGTTACCGAATACCATGGCCTGTACGTTTACGGCTGTTCCCCACTCTGCCGGAATACCTTCCATCTTACGGTAAAGGATGCGCGTTCGTTCATCCATGAATCGAATACGGCACAGATGGCACCCCACAACTGTTCGTAGGCACATGACGGGAATTCCTGTCCGGTCTGTTTCTTCACGGCTTCCTTAAAACGGACTACCAGTGTCTTCAGGTCGTCCACGTCGAGTTCGTTGTCCAGACGTACGCCCTTGGCTTTCTTCACTTCTTCAATGATGGCTTCAAACGGGTCGATGTCTTCCTTGTTCACGGGTTTCATGCCCAGCACCACGTCGCCGTACATCTGTACGAAGCGGCGGTAAGAGTCCCACGCAAAGCGAGGGTTGTTAGTCTTGCGAGCCAGTCCTTCTACTACTTCATCGTTCAGACCCAGGTTCAGAATGGTGTCCATCATCCCGGCATGGACGCTCTGGCACCCGAACGTACGGAAACGAGCAACGGATTTCCACATCGCCGAACTTCGACTTCATCAGGCTTCTACTCCCTTGATGGATTTTTCCACGTCGTCTTTCAGCAGCGCAACCACTGCTTCTTTTCCTTTTTCAAAATATTCGTTGCAGACTTCGGTTGTTATGGTGAATCCGGGAGGTACAGGCACCCCGATCAGGTTCATCTCGGCCAGGTTTGCGCCCTTGCCACCCAGAAGATTTCTCATGTCAGCTTTTCCTTCAGCTTGTCCGTTTCCAAAAGTATAGACTCTTTTCTTTTCCATGTTTTCTTATATTTGATAAGGTTCAATAATGTTTTTCGTTGGTCAACCGCTGGCAAATCTATATATATTTTATTGAATCCCAAATTTTGTGAAGATATTTTTCGACATATTTTGCAACATTGAGTTTGCAAAATGAACTTCTTCGAAAAACATGGAAGAATGTCAGGAAAAATGTATAAATTTGCTCCCAAATTGGTTTTATTGAAAAGAACGTGGCAAGAAAGAAAAAGAACTGCTTTACTGGAGAAGGTAACGATAACAGACGTAGCCGCAGAAGGAAAAGCCGTGCTAAAGTGAACGAGTTGGTAATATTTGTCCCGTATGTAGTGCCGGCGACGTAGTGATTTACAGGTGAAGCGCAAGAAGAACCATTACGCCGAAGCGGTGGCGGTAAAGTTCCATGAGAAATCACCCCTGCGCACGGAGCCGTTCTGCAGTCACTTCGGAGTGTGCGGAGGATGCAAATGGCAATGTCTTTCTTACGAGGAACAGCTCAAGTACAAGCAGAAACAAGTGTTCGACAACCTCACCCGCATCGGGAAGGTGGAACTGCCGGAATTCCGTCCTATCTTAGGCTCGGAAAAGACCCGCTTTTACCGTAACAAGCTGGAGTTTACATTCTCCAACAAGCGCTGGCTTACGGAAGAGGAGGTGAAGCAGGACGTGAAGTACGACCAGATGAATGCCGTGGGATTCCATATTCCGGGGGCGTTCGACAAGGTGCTGGCCATCGACAAGTGCTGGTTGCAGGACGACATTTCCAACCAGATCCGCAATGCCGTACGCGACTATGCCTATGCGCACAACTTCCCCTTCTTCGACTTGCGCACGCAGGAAGGACTTCTTCGTAACATCATGATCCGTACCTCGTCTACGGGCGAACTGATGGTGGTGCTGCAGTGCAAGGTGACCGACGACGAAGGCCGCCGCAAGATGGAAGAGATTCTGCAGTTCATGGCCGACAGCTTCCCGCAGATTACTTCGCTGATGTATGTCATCAACAACAAGTGCAACGATACCATCGGCGACCTCGACGTGGAGGTATTCAAGGTAACGACCACATCTTCGAGGAGATGGAGGGACTGCGCTTCAAGGTGGGACCGAAATCGTTCTATCAGACGAACTCTGAACAGGCCTATAATTTATATAAGGTGGCACGCGAGTTTGCCGGACTTACGGGCAACGAGCTGGTGTACGACCTCTACACGGGTACGGGTACCATCGCCAACTTCGTGGCACGCAAGGCACGCAAGGTGGTGGGCATCGAATATGTGCCCGAAGCCATCGAGGATGCCAAGGTGAACTCGGCCCTGAACGGTATCGACAACACGCTGTTCTATGCGGGCGACATGAAGGACATCCTTACCAACGACTTCATTGCGGAGCACGGACGTCCGGATGTCATCATCACCGACCCTCCCCGCGCTGGTATGCACAATGACGTAATCGACGTGATTCTGGCTGCCGAGCCGAAACGCATCGTCTACGTGAGCTGCAACCCGGCCACACAGGCACGCGACCTCCAGCTGCTCGACGGCAAGTACAAGGTGACTGCCGTACAGCCTGTCGACATGTTCCCTCACACGCATCACGTGGAAAATGTCGTGCAACTGGAAAGACGCTAAACACTCTCCCCTATCTTCTAACTTTTAACTGACGCAACAAAGTGGCAAGAAACAACTCTGGCAACAACGGCCGACGCCCTATCCCGCGTGCCGCAGCCAAATATACAATCTATCCGGTCAATGAACCGGCGGAACTGATGGAGTTCCTTATGAAGAAGATGGACGGCATCAGCCGCACGCGCGTAAAAGCCTTGCTGGCCAACCGCGTGGTGCTGGTGGACAACAACATCCAGACGCAGTACAACTTTCCCCTGAAGCCGGGCATGAAGGTGCAGGTGAGCCGTGAAAAGAACAAGCACGAGTTCCGCCACCCCATGCTGAAGATTCTCTACGAGGATGCCTATCTCATCGTGGTGGAGAAGAAGGAAGGACTGCTGTCCGTGGCTACCGACCACCAGAAGGAGCGTACCGCACAGCACATTCTGAATGAGTACGTGAAGCGCACGCACCGCAACAACCGCATCTTCGTGGTGCACCGTCTGGACCGCGAAACCTCGGGCATCATGATGTATGCCAAGGATGAGAAGACGCAGCACACGCTCCGCGACAACTGGCACGACATCGTGTACGACCGCCGCTACGTGTCCATCGTCATGGGCGACATGGAAAAAGACCAGGGTACCGTACGCTCCTGGCTTACCGACCGCAAGCTGTACGTCAGCTCCTCGCCGGTAGACGACGGAGGCAAGCTCTCCATCACGCACTACCGCACCATCAAGCGGGCCAACGGCTATTCGCTCATGGAACTGCAACTGGAAACGGGACGCAAGAACCAGATTCGCGTGCACATGCAGTCGCTCGGTCATCCGGTAGTGGGCGATGCACGTTACGGCTGCGAAACCGACCCGCTCGGACGTCTGGCACTCCACGCCTTCAAGCTGTGCTTCTACCACCCGCTTACGGGCGAACGGATGGAATTTGAGACTCCCTATCCTGCCCCGTTCAAGAACCTGATGCTGAGAAAATAAAAACAATATATGATAAAAAACCTGATTTTTGATTTCGGAGGGGTCATCGCCCCTATCAGCCGCGAACAGGCGGTGGAAGCGTTCCGCCAGTTAGGGGTGGCCGATGCCGACCAGCGCCTGGACAAATATCACCAAACGGGAATTTTCCAAGAACTGGAAGAAGGAAAAATTACGCCCGATGAGTTCCAGGTGAAACTGGGACAGTTGTGCGGCGGACGCACACCCAGCTGGGAGGAGACACGCCAGGCATGGCTGGGTTACTTCACCGGACTGGACGAACGTCTGCTCGACTGCCTGAAGGAGCTGCGCAAGCGCTACAAGCTCTTCGTGCTGAGCAACACCAATCCTTACGTGATGGACTGGGCCTGCAGTCCGGCATTCTCGTCAAAGGGGAAACCGCTCAGCGACTATTTTGACAAGCTGTACCTCTCCTACCAGATTGGAGTGACCAAGCCCGACCGGCAGATTTTTGACTTCCTGATAGCCGATGCCGACATTCTTCCGTCAGAATCGCTCTTCATTGACGACGGGGCAGGCAACGTACAGGCAGCCCGCCAGCTGGGTTTCCAGACCTACTGCCCGCATAACGGTGAAGACTGGCGCGACGCGCTGACGGTACTTCTCCAAAAATCCTGAAAAAACGTCCTTGCGTTTCATTCATAACGTAAAGAGATTTTCCATACAACGTCCTTGTGTTTCAATCCGAACGCAAGGACGTTTTGCGTTAAATGCACCGGCATTCCCGATCAGCCGCAAAGGCGATACACCATCTGCCACCCCGCAAGCCGATGCATTTCCCTACCTCCGATAGGGAAATTCCCCCACAGGAATAGGAAAAATCATTCGTTTGTATGATTTTTTCCAGATACCTTTGTCACATAGAGGAAAACAAATACACAAAGAGTTATGAGAACAAGGGTAAGAAAATTCATGTATATGGCGATGCTGGTCGCACTGACACTCGCCTTCCCGTCGTGTAACGTGGAAATGGAATTAGGGAACAACACCCTGGAATATCGTGAACGCACAGCGTATCTCTGCAGCTACGACTGGCAGGACGACTGGTACGACGACTACGGCTTGCACCACTTCCAGGTGCTGCGCTTCTACACCAACGGAACGGGTGAAGACTTTATCCGCATTCAGGATGCCCGCGGACGTTGGGAGGAATATACCTACACCTTTACGTGGGACTGGTACGACGCTTTCTACACCAGCATCCGTTTGAACTACGGCGGAGGTGACTACTCCTACATGGACAATATCCGCCTGGGAGAAGGACGAATGGAATGCCTGCTCGACGGTGCGGCTGTATGCTTTTACAGTTATTAAAAAATCAGTAAAGAAAAACCGACAGAAAAAGCGAACAAAACACGAAATCAGTTTGTTATAGAAATAAATCACCAAAGAATTTCATGTTTTCTTTTTTAAGATAATTAATTTTTTAGTTTATTCGTTCAAAAAAAAACGTATCCTGCCGTGAGACAGCGATACGTTTTTTTATGCAATGAACACAAGAGTTCCGCCCGTGGGGTCAGCTCATGCTGCCGCCCACGATGTCCAGCAACTCGTTGGTAATCGCCTGCTGGCGGCTCTTGTTGTAAATCAAGGTCAGTTCCTGAATCAGGTCGTTTGCATTGTCCGTGGCAATCTGCATAGCCATGGTGCGCGCGGCATGTTCCGAAGCCGTAGAGTCAAGCAGCACGGTGTACATCTTCATGCGGAGCACCTTGGCAGCAACTCCTCCATCACCTGTTCCGGCGACGGTTCGATGAGGTAATCGGCCTGCATGGCTTCCTGCTCCTCTCCCTTCTCGTCCGTATGACCGGCACTCAGGTCGAGCGGCAGATAAGTCTCCCGCGTCAATACCTGCGTAGAGGTCGACTTGAAGTGGTTGTAGAGCAGCTCCACCTGCTGAATCTCACCGCTGGCAAACCGCGTCATCAGCTCGGCAGCCAGGTCGGCCGCCTCCTGATAGTTCGGTTTTCCGCTCATGTGCTGATAATCGCCGGCCGCCGTCAGTCCTTCCATCTTCTTCACCGCATCGGCCACCTTACGGCCCACCGGATAAATCAGGATGTTCTCACGGCCCACCTTCGGCTCATACTCTGCCACCACCTCGTTCAGGTGACGGATGACATTGGCATTGAATCCGCCGCACAGACTGCTGTTGGAAGCAAACACCACCACGGCCACTTTCTTCACTTCACGTTTCACTGCAAAAGGCGATTCCACGCTCAGCTCCGCGCCCAGGAAATTACTGAGCATACGGTGCAACCGGCGTTCGTAGGGAAGCATATTTTCAATGGCCTCCTGCGCCTTGTGCAGCTTGGAAGACGCCACCATCTTCATCGCCGAAGTAATCTTCAGCGTGCCGTGGATTGAGTTGATTCTTCCTTTAACTTCTTTCAGTGATGCCATGGGATTTATGCTTTAAATTGTTCGGCTGCGTCTGCGGCCAGTTTTTCAATGAGCGACGTAATTTCGTCGGTAATCTTTCCGGAAGCCAGCACGTCGAGCACATCCTTCTGATGGTTGGCACGCAGGTAAGTCAAGAACGCATCCTGGAAGGCACGTACCTTCGAAATAGGAATGTCGCGCATCAGTCCGTGCGTACCACAGTACAGAATGGCCACCTGTTCGCCTACCGGCATCGGTGAGTACTGCGGCTGAATCAGCAGCTGGTTGTTCTTACGTCCACGGTCGATGGCCATGGCAGTCACAGAGTCCATGTCGCTGCTGAACTTCGAGAAGGCCTCCAGCTCACGATACTGTGCCTGGTCAATCTTCAGCGTACCGGCCACTTTCTTCATACTCTTTATCTGGGCGCTACCACCTACACGCGATACAGAGATACCCACGTTGATAGCCGGACGGAAGCCCTGGTTGAACAAGTCGGTTTCCAGGAAGATCTGACCGTCGGTAATGGAAATCACGTTGGTCGGAATGTAGGCAGACACGTCGCCGGCCTGTGTTTCGATAATCGGCAGGGCGGTCAGTGAACCTCCGGCCTTTACCTTACCCTTCAGGCTGGCTGGCAGGTCGTTCATCTGTTCGGCCACTTCCTGCTGGTTGATAATCTTCGCCGCACGTTCCAGCAGACGAGAGTGCAGGTAGAAGATATCACCCGGATAAGCCTCACGTCCTGACGGACGACGCAGAATCAGTGATACCTCACGGTAGGCCACAGCCTGTTTTGACAAGTCATCGTACACCACCAGTGCATGACGGCCGGTATCACGGAAGTACTCGCCGATGGCAGCTCCTGCAAACGGAGCGAAATACTGCATGGCAGCCGGGTCGGAAGCCGTAGCAGCCACCACGATGGTATAGTCCATCGCCCCCTTCTCACGCAGTGCATTCACGATGCTGGCCACGGTAGAACCTTTCTGACCGATGGCACGTAGATACAGTACACCGGATTTCCTGCCTCGTAGTTGGCACGCTGGTTGATGATGGTATCGATGGCGATGGCCGTCTTACCTGTCTGACGGTCGCCGATAATCAACTCACGCTGTCCGCGGCCGATAGGAATCATGCATCGATAGCCTTCAGTCCCGTCTGCAGCGGTTCCGTTACCGGCTGACGGAAGATAACCCCGGTGCCTTACGCTCCAGCGGCATCTCGCACAGCTCTCCGCCAATTTCGCCGCGCCCGTCCAAGGGCACACCCAGAGGGTCGATTACACGTCCCAGCATCGCTTCTCCCACGTTGATGGAAGCAATGTGCTTGGTACGCTTCACAATCATCCCCTCCTTAATCTGGTCGGTCGGACCCAGGAGCACCGCTCCCACGTTGTCCTCCTCCAGATTCATCACCGTTCCCATGATACCGTTTTCAAACTGCAGCAACTCGTTGGCTTCCGCATTACGCAAACCGTAAATACGGGCCACACCGTCGCTCACCTGAAGCACGGTACCCACTTCGTCGAATTTCAGCGAGTTGTCAATCCCCTTCAACTGTTGGAGCAACACCTCTGAAACTTCGCTGGGTTTTATTGTATTTTCTGGCATAATTCTTTTTAATTAATAATTAATAATGAACAATTAAAAATGAACAGTGAATAATAGGAATCGTTTTTCATTCTTCATTCTTCATTCTTCATTCTTCATTATTCATTGTTTACACTATTCTCCTGTTTTTCGCGATAAACTGCTGTTTCACGCGCTTCAACTGGTTCGCCACACTGGAGTCCAGGCGGAAGCCACCCAGTTCGATGATGTATCCTCCGATCAGGCTTTTGTCCACCTTCTCTTCCAGGATTACCTCACCGTGCGTCTTCTCGGAAGCCAGTTTCTGCAAGTGTGCCACGAGCTTGGGCGAACTGACGGCAGTGGTAAGCTTTCCGATGAGGATGTGCTTGTCTTCCTGATACAGGTCGATGTACGACCACATCATGAACTGCAAGAACTTCTCCCTTCTGTCTTCCAGCACCAGGCTGAGAAAACGCGTCATCACCTGGCTTACGTCCTTTCCACCCGAAGCCTCGCAAAGCAGCTCCAGCTTCTTGCTTCTCTCCAGCACCGGATTTTCCACGGCACGCCGCAGGCGGGCACTTCGGCAAAGTGTGCAGCCAGTGTCTTCACCTCCTTGTACACCTTGTCTTCCAGCCCTTCACCCTTCGCGTATGCCAGCAGTGCCTTCGCGAAACGTCTTGAAACGACTCCTGTATTCATGACACGTTATTTTTTAGAAGTTTCAATCATTTCATCCAGCAGACGGTCAATCAGCGCAGCCTGTTCCTTTTCATCGGCCAGCTTGTTGCGCATAATCTTCTCTGCAATGCCCACTGACAACACGGCTACCTGGCGGCGGATGTCACGGATGGCACTTTCCTTTTCCGTTTCAATCTGCTTCTTCATCTCCTCCATCAGGCGGTTGCCTTCGGCGAAGGCCTTCTCCTGAGCGTCCTTGATGATGCGGTCGCGCGTAGCAGCAGCCTCACTCAGAATGCGGTGCTGTTCTTCGCGTGCCTGTGCCAGGATTTTCTCACCCTCCACCTTCACGTTGGCCAGCTGTTCGTTGGCCTCACGCGCCGCCTTGAGCGAATTGTCAATGTATGCTTTCCGGTCCTCCACCGTCTTCAGAATCACCGGGAAGCCGTATTTCGCCAAGATGAAGAACACGACTCCGAAGGTGATGACCATCCAGAACAGCAGCCCCGGATCCGGAGTTAATAATCCCATAACTTATTGTTTTATTTTTTACAAGAACAAAGTCAACAAACAAACCACGATGGCAATCAGTGCCACACCTTCTACCAGAGCGGCAGCGATAATCATGTTCATACGCAAGTCGCCTGAAGCTTCCGGCTGGCGTGCGATACCTTCCATGGCCGAGCTACCAATTTTACCGATACCGATACCGGCACCCAAAACTGCAATACCTGCACCAATAGCGGCGCCCAACTTACTAATACCTACACCTGCAGCTGCCTGCAATAAAACTGACAATAACATAATTTTCTTGTTTTAAAAGGTTATACTTTAATTTTCTTTGAATCAATTATTTTTCGGCATGTTCCTTCACCTGCGACAGACCGATAAACACGGCCGACAGCATCGTGAAGACGTATGCCTGGATGAATGCCACCAGAATTTCCAGCGCATTCATGAAAATGCTGAATGCCACCGACACCACCGTCATCGAGCCGTTGATAACCGGACCCGACTTCACCGTGATGAAGATAATGGCCACCAGACTGAGCACGGCCGCATGTCCTGCCATGATGTTGGCAAACAAACGGATCATCAGTGCAAACGGTTTGGTAAAGATACCGAAGAATTCAATCAGCGGCATCATCGGAATCGGCGCCTTCAACCACGTAGGCACGTCGGGCCAGAAGATTTCCTTCCAGTAAGCTTCGTACCATACACGTTGGTCAGCACGAACGTACACAAAGCCAGCACCAGCGTAATGGCGATGTTACCCGTCACGTTCGCACCTCCGGGGAAGATAGGAATCAGCCCCATCAGGTTGTTCACCAGCACGAAGAAGAACGCCGTAAGCAGATAAGGCGCGTAGCGGCGGTAATTCTCGCCGATGCAGCCCTTAATCACGTCGTTGTAGATAGAAAGCACCGTGGCCTCAATCATGCCGACGCCCCCCTTGGGTGCCCCGTCTTCCAGCGGATGTTTCTTGTACCAGCGCACACAGCTCATCATGATGACCAGCAGCACCGCACTGTTGATAAACAAGCCCAGCACATTCTTCGTGATGGAGATGTCCAGCGGACGCACCTCCTCGCCGGCCGCATTGCGTTCCACGATTTTGCCGTCGTAGGCACCACCCTCGGCCACGTACAGCCCCTCGTAAGGACCTTCCTCCAGCCGGGCAGACGAGAACACATGCCAGCCCGTACTGCTTTTCACGATCACCGGCAGCGGAATGCTTACCTCCGTATCGCCGAACTTCGCAATGTGCCACTGGTAGGCATCGCCAATGTGTCCGAACACCAGTTCGTTCACGTCGATGTCACCCTCAGCGGCCTGTGCCTTCGTCAGCGCAGCCGGAACCGCCATCAGCAGTAACAGCGTGATGATTATGTACCGTATTTTTTTCATCATTAGCTTTTTTTCTTAGTTTGAGTTTCGCTTCAAAAAGAAGGAAAAAACGGGTTTCGAATATCAGAAACGCAAAGTAGAAGAAGATGAAGGTCAGCATGAACGCCACCACTTCATGTCCTATCACAAATCCGTAGAACATCAGCAGCATGGCACTGACAATGAATTTCAGTACCTTGCACACCAGATACGTCATCGCAATCCGTTCCAGCCCCACGCGATAGTTGAACGCGAACATTTCTATGTAAAACAGGCCGAAAAGATAGAAGAATATCGGAATGGCCGGAAACCACAGGAAATACCTGTCGGGAATGAACAGATGATATACCACGGCGACGAGCGTCGTCAGCACGATTCCAATCACGGTCAGTTCTTTTATAAATTTCTTCTTAACGGTCAACAAAAACATAGTATCGTGCGGTTTTTCATCCGAAAAGCCGCCAAAAACATATTCGGTTCATCGCCTGCTTCGCTCCTCTCAGAGTTCCACACAGACTGAAATCTGATTCTCCTTGACTTCCACGAATCCCCCCTTGATTTGCAGGGATTGCGTTTCCTGTCCGGCCACGTATTTCACTTCCCCGGCCGAGAGCGTGGAAATAATCGGGGCATGGTCGGCCATGACCTGAAATTTTCCTGCGCTTCCCGGAAAGGTAGCCTGGCTCACTTTACCTTCGTAAACCAGCTTTTCGGGTGAAACGATAACCAGATGAAGTTCTTTCATATTAAGCTATCAGCTTTTAACTTTTAACTTTTAACTTTTACTTATTAACTCTTAGCCGCTTCCATCAGCTTCTTACCCTTCTCGATGGCATCCTCAATGGTACCCACGTTCAGGAAAGCCTGTTCAGGCAGATAGTCTACCTCGCCGTCCAGAATCATCTTGAATCCCTTGATGGTGTCTTCTATGGAAACCATCACGCCCGGCACGCCCGTAAACTGCTCGGCCACGGCAAACGGCTGCGAAAGGAATCGCTGCACGCGGCGGGCACGGTTCACCGTCAGACGGTCTTCATCCGAAAGTTCATCCATACCTAAGATAGAGATAATATCCTGAAGCTCCTTGTTGCGCTGCAGAATCTGTTTCACGCGCTGAGCCGTTTCGTAGTGCTCCTTGCCCACAATCAGCGGGTCGAGGATACGCGACGTAGAATCCAGCGGGTCTACAGCCGGATAGATACCCAGCTCGGTAATCTTACGGCTCAACACCGTAGTGGCATCCAAGTGCGTAAAGGTAGTAGCCGGAGCAGGGTCGGTCAAGTCATCGGCCGGCACGTACACCGCCTGCACGGAAGTAATGGAGCCGTTCTTTGTAGAAGTGATACGTTCCTGCATCTGTCCCATTTCCGTAGCCAGTGTCGGCTGGTAACCTACTGCCGAAGCATACGTCCCAGCAAGGCTGAAACCTCAGAACCTGCCTGCGTAAAACGGAAGATGTTGTCGATAAAGAACAGGATATCGCGCGGACCGTTGTCGCCCGTCTGGCGGTCACGGAACGATTCGGCCAGTGTCAGACCCGACAAGGCTACTGACTGACGGGCACCGGGAGGCTCGTTCATCTGTCCGAACACCATGGCTACCTGCGATTTTTCCACTTCGTTGTAATCCACCTTCGAAAGGTCCCAGTTTCCTTCCTCCATGCTCTTGAGGAATTCGTCACCGTAGCGGATTACGCCTGATTCAATCATTTCTCTCAGCAGGTCGTTACCTTCACGGGTACGCTCACCCACTCCTGCAAACACGGAGAAACCATTGTGTTTCTTGGCAATGTTATTGATTAACTCTTTGATGAGCACGGTTTTTCCAACACCCGCCCCACCAAACAGACCGATTTTACCACCCTTCAGGTAAGGTTCCAGCAGGTCGATGACCTTGATACCGGTAAACAATACTTCCTGGGTAGTAGCCAGATCTTCGAATTTCGGAGGTTCACGGTGAATAGGAAATCCGTCCGTCTTGTCCAGTTCTTTCATACCGTCAATGGTATCACCTACCACATTCATCACACGGCCCTTGATCTGGTTTCCGATAGGCATCGAAATCGGATGCCCCGTAGGAACGACTTCCATTCCGCGCTTCAACCCGTCCGTACTGTCCATGGCCACGCAGCGTACCGTGTCTTCACCGATATGCTGCTGCACTTCAATCACCAGCGTACGCCCGTCGTTACGGGCAATCGTCATGGCATCGTGGATTTTCGGCAAGGCGTGTTCCACGTCTTGTCCTTCTTCAAACTTGAAGTACACATCGACCACCGGACCGATTACCTGCGAAATGTGTCCAACGATTTTTGACATAAGCAATTATTTTAATTTAAAAAGAATGAATCATCCATGGTTCTTACCTCTTAAACAAACGTCCCGGGTATTTGTTTAAAGTTTGACCATTTCTGTAACGCAAATTTACTGAATAAACTCTCATATATGTAACTCCATGTAACATTTTTTAGACTGATTCCCCTAATAATAGACATAAATCAAGAGATATCGGACAAATGGTTTTACACTTGTTTACACAGAGACGAAATATCTAAACAAATATTTACAAGATATTGTACGTGTGTGCGGTCACACATACTATTTTAGACAAAGAACATGACGTGCTATATGGGTGTATCTTTTTTATTTTAGACAGAAGAACATAAGAACAGATTTTCTGTGTAAATATAAACTTATGTACTTTATGTTCTTATGTCCAAAAACATTCAAGAAATATCTTTCTATGCTTACGTCATAAAAAATTATGAGCGTTTATTACTCTCTGTACTTCCTTTTTATTTCTATACGGTCACCACCAAAATTAATGAGTAATCCATGGTCTTTATGAGTTGCCGTCAAATAATTAACCAGCTGAGTTTCGTGTATGGAAAGAAGATGTTGCACCGCTTTTAGTTCGATAATTATCTCTCCCTCTACAATAATATCTGCTCTAAACTCCCCTACAATCTCATCTTTATAATATACATTTATAGGGGTTTCAGAATCCGCATGAATACCTTTTTCCCTTAACTCTATCAACAATGCCTTTTGATACACCGACTCTAAAAAACCGGCTGCCAGATGTGTTCTTACATTGTATGCGCATTGAATAATTACCTTAATAAGGTCTTCTGTTTTCATATCCATAATATTACACAGTTAAAAATTCTTTTGTCTTTATGTTCTTATGTCTAAAAACATTCGTCTTTATGTCTTACAAAAAAAGCCACATTACTGTGGCTCTTCTTTATATTAATATGTCTCGTTACACGCGTTTGAAGGTGTAGTTGCCTTCCTCGGTATACATCTCCGACTCAAAGGTACAATCGTACGAAGCTTGAATCTCCTCCTCCGTATACGACAGAATTACTACCCGTATGTTGCGGCCACGGTTGTCCGACAGTGTCAATACCCCCTTGCTCAGTGTCCAGTTGAACGACTCGCCACGAAACAAAGCCGTACCGCCACTTTTCACCGAGAGCGTCTGTCCCATGTGCTCAGGATCATTACGACCAGACTCACCTTCCGAATTTGTCCAGTCATTTGCCGTCACCTTCCATGTACCGATAATGTCATCTCTCGACACATCCACACCCGTCGGATCATCCGTGCTACAGCTTGCCATTCCGGCCACCATCAGGATAAAGCTCAAAAAGAGCCATACGTTCTTTAGTTTCTTCATTTTCATTTGGTTTTACAGATAATATATAATGCTTATACTATTTCTTTCTCCAGATCGATTCCACCTTCCGCCGTACGGCCAGCACATTCAGCACCGATACCAGCAGGAAAAGTCCCCCGGCCGTCAGCAGCGCCGGCAGCAGACTGCCTTCCTGCAAGTCGGGCACCATCCGCCGCAGCATGTCCAGATACGCATCACGCGCCATCCACACCAGCAGCACACCCATGGCCGCCACCGCTGCGTTCAGCCCTACCGTGAGTACCTGATACGGACGCGCCACCGCCGCCGGACTGAACCCAATCATCAGCAGGTTCTCCAGCTTCTTCGTGTTCTTCTGTAACAGCAGGTAGATGCTCAGCATCAGCAGGTAGAACGACAGCACACTGATAATCAGTCCCACCGTGAGCACGATGCCTACCACCATCTTCAGGAACCACGTCGTCTTTCCCGCATCCAGCTTGTCGCCTTCCGTCTCATAGCCTTTCTGCTTGAAATACTTCGCGATGCGGTCGTTCGCCGGATTGTCCACCTCCACAATCAGTCGTGAGGGAGCCGTCTGCCCGCCATCACCCAATGTGGCGTTGGCCCATTCCATGAACGCCTGCGGCACCAGAATCGTGTTCAGCCGGTTGGAGAAACCCACGATACGTCCCTTCATGCGCTCCGTCCGTCCCCGTCCGCTCAGCCGCACGTCCAGCGTCATCATCCCCATCACGCCCTCCGAGAGCTGCGGCAGGTTGCGACTCTGTGCAAAGCCGAAGTTATAAAGGTTCAGGTAGTTGCGCGGGATGATGATAGGGATTTCCGTCTGTCCCTCGCGATACGTCCAGCCCTCCAGCCGCACGTCTACAAACTCGTCGGGCACCGACTCAAAGAACATCGCCGTAGAGAGCTGCATGCCCGCCATGCCCATGCCGGCCGACACCTGAAACTGTGCCGGAGTGAACGCTCCCGTCCGCTTGGCAAACGGCTGCGACTCCATGTCGGCTATGTCGGCACGCGAGAACGTACCTCCCTTGCCCACCAGGCTGCCCAGCGTGCTCACCTGCTTGCTCACAATCACGTAGTCCTTCTTCATGAAACTGTCGCCCTGCGTAAACACCGGCAACACGTCCTTGTAAAACTGTATGCCCAACAGCACAATCACCATACCGCACAGGTTGGCAAGGAAGAATCCCGCCAACTGCGCCACACTGATGTGCTGCCTCAATAATTTCCAGATCATATCCGTCTTCGTTTTAATCCCTTACAAACTCAGCACCCTGTCATACTCCAGCGGCAGGTGCTTGCCGATGGACGTCACAATCACTCCCGCACCCTGACGAGCCGCTTCCTCCTTCAGGATACGCGCCATAATCTGCCCGTTGCCGTCGTCCAGGTGGCTCACCGGCTCATCCAGGAAGAAAAAGTCGGCCGGCTGACACAGCATCCGCACGAAAGCCACGCGCTGCTGCTGCCCGTACGACATCCTGGCCGCCTTCACATCCCACTTGTCGGCGATGCCCAGCTGCTCAAACCAGTCCTTCACCTGCTGCTTGCGGCAGAAGCCGTCAGCCCGTTCTTCAGCTGCACGTTCTCCCATGCCGTCAGTTCCCCGAACAGGCGGAGTTCCTGAAACAGCATGCCCAGCGAGCGCTTGCGGATGTCGGTCCACTGCTTCACCGTGAGCTTCCGCACGTTCTCCCCGTCGAAGGTGATAATCCCCTGGTAGTCCGTACGGTACCCGTAAATAAAACTGCAAAGCGACGACTTGCCCGTGCCCGACGCCGCTTCAATCAGATACATCTTCCCTTTCTGAAAAGCCACCTGCCGGTGCCACACGTCCGACACGATTCCGTCGCGTCCGGCGAATACCTCCGGCAGGGTCTGCTGTAATTCTATTGTGTCCATTTTATTCAATGAAGAATTAATAATGAAGAATGAAGAATGCTCTTCGTTATTCATTATTAATTCTTAATTCTTCATTATTCACTATTAATTATTAACTGTCGATTCCACTTCCTCTTCGGTCAATCCGGTAGCCTGGGCTATCTGAGCAGTACTCAAACCCAGCGATTTCAGGTTACGTGCAATGGCAACTTTCTCTTTAGCTTGTCCTTCCGCGAGCCCTTCCGCACGTCCTTCCGCACGTCCTTCCGCACGTCCTTCCGCGCGTCCTTCCGCGAGCCCTTTCTTCCATCCGGCTTCACGTGCATCCTCTTCCACGATGCGGCTCACACGGTAACGGTCCAGCGCCTTGTCGTAAGCAATACGGTCTTCCAATGAAAGATTGGCCACGGCAGCCAGTTCTTCCAGACGGCTGAACACCTGCTCCTTCAGCGCGTCCGGCATTCGGTTCCAATGTTGCATATTCTTCAGTGTATAAATCAGTTTGTCATAAAGCGTTTCACAATCCTTGAGTTCCTTGGTGAAGTAAGGGAACTGCAAAAAAATCTGCCGGAAATGAGGGTTCACCACCTTTCCGCTCTCACGGTCGGCAATCACGGTGTCCGTACGGAACTTCTCTTCCAGCCCCGGCTCGCGGAAGTTCATCAGGAAAATACCATACACGGTCGAGAGCTTGTATCTGGACCCATAATTTTCCTGCATCGGCTCACTCAGCAGAAAATCCTCCTCCGTCTCCGGCTTCCCGGTCTGCAACTCACGTTCCTTCCGCCTCTTCTCACGCAGATTCTCCACTTGCCGCCCGATGGCACGACACATGTAGAACAGCGTACGGTCCAGGAAACTACTATGAAAACGGTTCTGCATCTCCACGATGATGTATTCTCCCGTGTCGGTCAGGCAGTACAGGTCATAGATAATCCCCGCATCCGCCATACTGTCCGAATGATTTTCCTTGTCCAGAAAAATCAGGTTCTCTATGCGATGCTCCCCCGCCAACAGCTCATTCAGCAGTGTGATGAGCAATTCCTTGCTGGCAGGCTGCCCGAAAATAATCTTAAACCCGATATCAGTAAACGGATTTACAAAGTGGCCGCAAGTCAAATCCATGTTGTCCATTTTATTCAATGAAGAATTAATAATGAAGAATGCTCTCCGTTATTCATTATTAATTATTAATTATTAATTCTTCATTATTCACTATTAATTATTAACTATCTTCACCAGCTGCTTCAGCACATTCTCCTTGTGGTCCTTCAGTTGCAGCACCAGGCGAGCCTTGGTCGGTTCATCCGATTCGATGCTCAGGTAGTCCAGCATACCTACGTAAGGAATCTGCGGAAGTACGGCAGCCAGTGCCTGGAAGTTCACGTTCAGGTAGAAATGCTTGTCCTTCACGTCCTTGGCCCAGTCACAGTCTTTCAGCGACAGCCCTTCACCTCACGGCCAATCAGGTCCTCCTGATTCGTCAGGTAAAAGCGGTCATCCTTCACGCCCAGCCAGAAAGACACCGGTCCGCGGCCCATGCCCAGCATGGCACCGTTGGCAGCCACAAACTGATAGGCATTCTCACCCTTGTCCACCAGACGCATCTGACCGTTGGTCATGGCCAGCATCGGTTTCAAGTCCTCAAACGTACGCATGAAGTCACCGTTTTTCACGTCGGCATACAAGATAAAGCCCGGCTTCAACGACATCTCCGGCATGGCCACTGCCACGTCACCCTTCACCGCCTTGAAGATAGCCTCAAAGTCGAGCGGCATCATCGAGTTATCCAGCTCCTGACGCACCGTCGGGTTCTCACGCAACAGCTCATACGCCTTTTCACCGTTCACGTTGGCAGCCATCCAGAGCACCGTATTGGCAGGGAACACCTTCAGATACGTGCCGTCCAGTTCGCCGCTCACCTCTGCCTGCTTCTTCAGCAAGTCCTTGAACTTGCCCTCCAGCAGCGTCTCCACTTCCATCACGGCCCTTCCCGCCTGGAAATCGAGCGTAGAAATATCTTTAAATCATTCAGGTTCAAGTCAGCCGGCAGCCCCATCGTCACCGGGCCCAGGTAACTCTTCGGCATGGCGTTCAGCGAAGTCACCATGGCCACATCCTCGTCGGCATCCTCTAATTTCTTGAATTCCGGAGTGCCCGAATAGCCCTCCCCTTCTTTCTGGCGCAGCCACATCGAAGCCTGATGCTGCAAGTCCTTCGGGTTACCGTTGCCCGCCAGCATCAGAAACGCATCGTCCGTCCAGGCCATCAGTCCGCCGCCACCCACAGTCCAGCGGCAACCGTCGCCGTCGGCAGGAGCCTCACACGCCTTCTGCTCCTGAAGCATGGCCATCAAATCTTCCAGTTTTCCCTTGTCGGCCATGCGCACCAGCACGCCGCCCATTTCCATCTGCGAAGCGGCAAAGAAGTACACCCGATCGGTCAGTCTCAACCCGCTCTCTTCCGGATTCTCCATCAGCTTGTCCACCAGGCATCCGCACTGCCCTTCAGGCTCGATTTCATCATCTGCCCATCGACTGCTTCACCTGGTCGTTCAGTCACACTTCTGTGCCATCTCCATCAGGTCGAACGAGAACACTGCAGCCGCATCCTTTGGCAACGCATTGGTGTACGCATTGTCTTCCCCGCAGGCAGACAACAGGAAAGCCATACCCAAGGCCAGGCCTCCCATCCATTTCCATGTCTTTTTCATAATGATTCTATTTAAAAGTTACACATCAGCTTATTCCGCGTGCGTCAGGTTCATCAGGTGAACGGCCACCAGTGCCGCCGTTTCCGTACGCAGGCGCGACTTGCCCAGACTCACTGCCTGAAAGCCCTTTTCTGCAGCCAGCGCCACTTCCTCCGGACTGAAATCCCCTTCCGGACCAATCAGCACCACGGCATCCTCGTCCTTGCAGAGCACGTCGCGCAGCAGAGGCTTTTCCCCCTCATAGCAGTGAGCGATAAACTTCTGTCCCGTAAACTCCCGCTCCATAAAGCGGCGGAAATCCGTCATCTCGTTCACCACCGGCTTGCGTGCCTTGAGCGACTGTTTCACGGCCGACACCACGATTTTCTCCACCCGTTCCGTCTTGATGACCTTCCGTTCCGAGAAACGGCAGTTCAGAAACGTCAGCTCGTCGAAACCGATTTCCGTGGCCTTCTCCGCCAGCCATTCCATGCGGTCCATGTTCTTCGTAGGCGCCAGAGCCAGGTGCAGGTGCCCCTTCCAGAAAGGCTCCTGCTCCGTTTTCTCCACCACCTTCACCACACAGCGTTTCTGCGTAGCTGCCGAAATGACCGCCCGGTAAAAGCATCCCTTTCCGTCAGTCAGCATAATCTCCTCGCCCACTCCCAGGCGCAGCACCCGCAGGCAGTGGCCCGCTTCCTCTTCCGGCAGCTCCAGCGTCTGCGCAATATCCGGTGTATAAAACACGTGCATAATTACAATTCTTTTTCTAAATCCTCCAAATCTTCGTAATCTTCCTCTTCTTCTTTGTTGCGGGTCGCCATTTCCTGCTTGATCAGCTCCGCATACTCATAGTCCTCGCGGCGGATGGCATCCTCCATCTCCCGCTCCAGCCCTTTCAGCGGCATCAACCGCAGCAGCAGCGCCTTCGTGTTAGGCACAGACTTGGTAAAGCCCGAACGGGGGTCTTCCAGGAACTTCGCGTTCACATAGAACGGAACACCGGCTATCAGACTCACCACCAGCGCGTCGAACAGTGTCAGCTGCATCTCCATCACCGAGCCGTCTTCCTTGCGCAGAGTCACAATCGCACGGTGCAGCAACTTCACCTTGTCCTTTACCACCACCTTTTCCACGGTAACACCCAGCTCCTTCAGAATATGCACCGTCTGATAAGGCAGCGTGGCATCCGTGCCTTCCGGGTCGTTAACAGCCGCGTACAGCAAGTCCGCCTCGTCGGGGTTGATAATCCCCAGCATCATCCGGTGCGGTTCGTTCACCTCCTCCAGCAGCAGCTTGAAGTTCTGCCCGTCCAGCATCATAATATCCATCTTCTCCTCATCGTCCATCACCTGATCAAATGTCAGGTGCCCGATCAGTTTATCCACATTCATGGCCTCGTCAATGGTACGGACCCGCATTTCTACAAATTCGTCTTTCTTTTCCATTTTCACATTCTAATTACTCGTTATCTACTTTATGTTTGTATTTAAATACCAGTGCAAAAGTCACCGCCACTACCAGCGCGTAGGCCGCAAACACGAACCACGCCCGGCTCCAGCCTTCCACCTGCGGTGCCTGCGAATTGAAGTCCACGAAGCAGTTCACCACCGCCTGCGCACTCAGCGTACCCACCGTGGCTCCGATACCGTTCGTCATGATGATGAACAGTCCCTGCGCACTCGAGCGGATAGACAGGTCCGTCTCCTTGTCGACAAACAGCGAGCCCGACACGTTGAAGAAGTCGAATGCCACGCCATACACAATCATCGACAGCACGAACATCCACACCCCGCTGCCCGGGTCACCCAGGCCGAAGAGTCCGAAGCGCAGTACCACGCCACCATGGCAATCAGCATCACCTTCTTGATGCCGAGGCGTCCCAGGAAGAACGGAATCAGCAGGATACAGCACGTCTCACTGATCTGCGAGAGCGAAATCAGCAGGTTGCATGCTGCACGCCAAAGGTATTGGCATATTCCGGAATGGCGCTGAAGCTCGTGATAAACGGATTGGCAAAGCCGTTGGTAATCTGCAAGGACACACCCAGCAGCATCGAGAAGATGAAGAACACCGCCATCTTGCGGTTCTTGAAGAGCAGAAACGCCCTCAGTCCCAATGCCTCTACCAGCGACTTCTGTCCGCCCTGTGCGCGGCTCACCGGACATTCCGGCAGCGTCTGGGCATATACGGCCAGCACCACGCCCCATGCCGCACAGGTAAAGAACTGCATGTAGTTCGACTGGAATCCCAGTAAATCTACCAGCCACATGGAACAAATGAAACCGATGGTCCCGAACGTACGTATCGCGGAAACGCTTGATGGTATCCAGCCCTGCCTTGTCCAGCGCCGTATAAGCCACCGAATTCGACAGAGCCAGCGTAGGCATGTAAAACGCCACACTCACGGAGTAGAACGAGAACAGCGGTGCAAATTCCACCTGCGGTCCCGTAGTCATGGCATAATAGCCCGCTCCACCCATAAACAGGGCAGCCAACAGATGGCTCAGCCCCAGCAACCGTTGCGCCGGAATCCAGCGGTCAGCCACAATACCCAACACAGCCGGCATGAACAGGGACACAATCCCCTGCATGGCGTAAAAAATTCCGATATGTCCGCCTAATCCCACACCCGCCAGGTACGTACCCATTGAGGTAAGATACGCTCCCCACACGGCAAACTGCAGGAAGTTCATGACAATCAGTCTCATTTTCATGTTCATATACTCATAGATTTAAAGGTTATTTCATCATCGTAGCCAGTGAAGCCAGCATCGTAGCCAGTGAAGCAAACGAAGTCGCATTCGATACTATGTTCGCAAAGTTGAACTTCTTCGTCTTGTTCGGTACCACGATTTCGCAGCCCGGCTCAATCTGTTTCTTGCCGCTGCCCTTCACTTCGGCCACCTGTCCGTTCATATAAATAATGAACTTCTGGCTCTTCTTGGCGTTGGCAGAGTAACCGCCCGCCTGGCTCAGGTAATACTTCACGCTCTTGCCTGCCGCATACGATACCGTGTTCGGCATCATCACCGCTCCGTTCACCTTCACCGTATTGTTATATTCCGGCACGGTCAGCACATCGCCCTCGCGCAGCACCAGGTCAGCGTCTCCGCCCGGGTTCGCCAGCGCCGCTTCCAGGTCGATACCTACCGTAAACGTACTGTCCACCTTCAGTCCCAGCGTGTTGGCCATGGCATCACCGATTTCACGGCGCATCATCTTCACCACATCCTCCATGCGGCGCAGCTCCTCCTCATTGGCCACGCGGCGCAACTTCGCTCCACGCACATACGCATAGCGGCTCACCCCGCCGGCACGCTGAATCAGGCTGCTCAGACGTTCACTCTTCGTGTTCAGCGTATAGTCACCGCGGAACAGCACCTCACCGTCCACCGTCACGTTCACCTGCTCGTTGTAGCTCGGGCTGCGGCGCACAAACACCTGGTCGTACGGCTGCAGTTCAAATCCCGCTTCACCGTCCACCACGAAACCATCCTTCAGTCCGAACGAGAAATTCTGTCCGATTACGTCCGGCTCCGTCGTCCCTCTCGGGTCACGGATGCGTCGTGACACGTCCACACGCACCAGCGAAGCCGATTCCTTCAAACCGCCCGCTGTAATCACCAGGTCCTCCAGGCTCATGTGGTCGGCATACGTATAGCTGCCCGGCTTGTTCACCTCACCGCTGATGGTCACCTTCCCCATGTCCTGCAAGTCGTGGATGCTCGGGATATACAAAATGTCATTCTTCTGCAAGGCAATGTCGGGCGACGTACCGTTCAGAATACCCTGAATGTCAACCGGCAACACCTCCTTCGTCAGGTTCTCCCGTTCGCGATACAACACCGCACGTCCTGTAAAGGCATCCCCCAGCAAACCGTCGGCCTTCTCCACCAGCTGGCGTACCGTGTTCAGCGAACCGCTCAACTCGAATACTCCGGGTGATACACAGCCCCTTTCACTTCCAGACGGTTGTTGAAGCGGTTCAGAATCGAATCCACCGAAATCACATCACCGTCTAATAATTTAAACGCAGAATAGTCTATATCGTTCACCGTTTTCACGGAAAATTCTTTACCGTCCTTACGCAACACCCTGATACTCTTCTTGTAAGCATCCGAAGCAAAACCACCGGCATACTTCAGCAAAGTGGCAGCCGATTCCCCGTTCTTCATTTCGTAGAACATCGGACGCTTCACCTTACCCGTAATCTTCACCAGCTCATCGTAGGTAGGCACAATCACCACGTCGCCGTCCTGCAGGCGGATGTCGTCCTGAATCTGCCCCTTCATAATGTACTCATACACGTCCAGACGGGCAAACGTCTTGCCGCCGCGGGCCACCTGCACGTTACGCAAGCTACCGATGTCGCTCACACCACCTGCCACGTACAGCGCATGGAATACCGTCGAGAGCGACGACAGCGAATACGTACCCGGCGCCATCACTTCCCCCATCACGTTCACCTGGATGGTACGGATATTTCCCAATGTCACCTGGATGTTATTGCCCGAATCCGCATAAATCTTTCCCAGTTCCTGCTTCAGCAGCTGGCGTGCATCCTGAATTGTCATGTTGTTCAGGTACACCGGACCCAGGTTGATGATGTTCACATAGCCGTCGGGCGAAATCTCCAGCCGCATGGTGTTCTGGCTAGCGCCCCACACGTCGATAATCACCTCGTCACCCGGTCCCAGACGGTAGTTTTCCGGAGTCGCCATGCTCAGGTTAGGCTGGAAAGTCAGCTGTTCAATGTTGAAGATATTCCGTCCGAACACATCGTTCTCGCTGGTAACCACCGTCGTCAGGTTGCGGCGTTTCTTCATGGTCTTCTGCATGTCTTCCGACACATGCTCTTGTCCACGTTTGTCGAACTTGTCTCCAGGAATTCCGAAGCATCCTCTTCCGTACCGGTCGCAGTAGTTTTCCGGGCCCGTGAACCAGAGCCCAGCAGCGAGCTGTCTTCCCCCGTCAGAGAACCGCTGCCCGATGTCGACGCGCCCGTCGAACCCGAATACATGGACTTCAATCGCAGCAACTGCTCCTGAGTGGCCCCCTTGGCCAGCAGCTCCATCGCAATGGTTTGCTGGTCCTTGCCCTGTTGAAGCGCCTGTTGCACATATTCTATCACCTGGTTGTCGGTCATTCCGCTCTGGGCATACGCGACGGATCCCCCCAGCAGGAACAGACACAATGCCAATCTTACAAACTGTCTTCTCATTCTGTCTTTCATTTTAGTTTTAAGGACAAAGATACATTATTGAAAACGAATCACCAAGCGCTTAGCCCCGGAATCTCCATTCCAAGCAGAAAAAACCGGTGTAAAAATTCCGCGTCCCTGCTTTAAAACATAAAAATAGTTAATTCAATGCAGATTTTCGCTCCAATTATATGTTTCATAACATAAAATCCTTACCTTTGCATCGTGTTTTTCATGGTATTAGATTTAAGGTTAATGAAGATTGGGAGTCTGGGAAGATTCCCTTTTTTTATGTCTATTTTTTATGTCTTTTTTTAGACAAAAGAACAGAAGAACATATTGAGTTAAAAGGTAATAGTTAAAAAGTAAAAGCGGCAAGTGTATTGCGTTTTCGCTTTTCATTTTTCATTTTTCATTCTTAATTCTTCATTATTTTTCATTCTTCATTATTCAACGCACTCACATCAACATCAGGAATGATAACGTCTGCAAGTTTGTCGTTTACAAGAAATCCCATGTATAGTGGAATGGTAAGTATATCTCCATCACGGCCTACGTTATATTGCCCTAACTTGATTGCACTCTTAACATGATACACGTCCTTATTTTTAAGAACCGTTGTCATGCTTTTTGCTTTACCAGACTTTGCCTTAATTTCAAGGAGAACACATTCGCCTTTGAGCCTTACCAGGAAGTCCAGTTCAAGCCCGCTGTCCTTATGGAAATAATACAGTTTCTGACCGGACTTACACAGAAAATCCGCCATGAGGTTCTCGAAAATAGCTCCCTTGTATCCAAGAAGATTTCCCTTTAAAATATCCGCCTGAGTACCATAGTCAAGCATTGCCACAAGAATACCTATATCGGTCGTGTACACTTTGAAACAATCTTTAATGGCATTCCCCTCTAACGGCAACTCCGTAGTCTGTGTGTTATAGCATCTACGGATAATCCCTGCATCTTCCAGCCATTGAATACTGCCGATGTATTGAGCAGACCTTCCTCCCTTTTTCACAACTGAATACTGGAATTTCTTGTTCTCTTTAGCCAGTTGCTTCGGAATAGATTCAAAACATTCCCGGATATTGGGCTTGTCCGCATCCTCTGCATATTTAACCATATCTTCTTCGTATCCGGCAATAAGATTTCGCTGCAACTTATAAATCAGCTCGATATTCCTGGTTTTAAGGAAGCAATTCACCACTTCCGGCAGACCTCCGACAATCACATATCTGTACAGCATCTCCATCATGACCTTATGAATCCCGTCAGGAACAGCCTTTTCGTTCTCAAAGCATGATTTTACAGAATCAATAACTGTCTGACCGATTCCGTTTGCCCATAGAAACTCTTCAAAATCCAATGGGTACATGTCAATCACGGTTTCGTATCCGACCGGAACAGAATCTTGCCCTACATCCTCTTTCTTTTTCTTACTTTGGCCATAACCTTTTACCCCCAAAAGAGAACCTGTGGCAATGACATCGAAACGCCCGTCTATATGAAATGACTTCAAGGCAGTCCTTGCTTCCTTACACTCTTGAATCTCGTCAAGGATGATGCAGGTTTTCCCCTCAATGAAACGACTGCCCTGAATCAAAGCAGAGAGGTTGAGAATGATGGTATCCACATCTATATTGCCGGTAAAGGCAGACTTATTGTCAGGCTCAAGAATGAAATTCATATAGACCACACTTTCATAATTCTCCCTTGCGAATTTCTGAACAATGTATGTCTTTCCACATTGGCGGATACCTTTTATTACAAGAGGCTTTCTGTCCTCAGACCGTTTCCAGTCGGCTAAATATGTTTCTATCTTCCTTTTAAGCATGGTGTAATCTTATTTCCCAACGACGAAATTACACTTTTTCCAGCGAATAAACCAACATTCGACACATTTTTTCGAACGAATAGCATTCATTACAACACATTTTTTCAAACGAGTTATACAGATATCGAGCTTCTTTAGACAGAAAAAGGTATATAGTTAAAAGTTAATAGTTAAAAAGTAAAAGCGGCAAGCAATCACAAAAAAAACGGAAGAGTCACCCCTCCCGTTCTTCATTATTCACTCTTCATTCTATGACAAGAATAAGCTGTCATGCTTACCTGCTTCCACGTCTGACAAAATTTGCTTTACACAAACAACCAGTTCAGGAAGGTACTTTTTGATTATACCAAATATCTGGATGGGGTCTACATTCCCATATTCATGCGAAATAATATTTCGACATCCGAATACGCCTCGCCAATAGACTTGCGGATAATGCGCAAACAACAGAGACGAAGTTCGATCATCTATCTTCTTAGCCGTTTCACCTACTACCTGTATCAGCATACATGCTGCATCAAATTTTTCCATTCTGTCCGGCGATGTAAGAAAATCCTGTGCACACGTAATCGACTGATTTCTGTTTATCACGAGAGTAGCTTTTTCCAGAATCAGCTCCAATAAATCAATCAATATTTCTTTAGATATAGATCGCATCTTTAAGGATATTCTTTTTTAACGTTGGACGAAGTGACTCTCTAAAGTTCACTAAATCAATAGAAGAATGGAGCAAAACTTCAAGTTCTTCTTTAATCTGCTCCATCACGAAAAAGTCCGGTTCCTGCAGACAGATAAAAACATCCACATCACTTTTTTCATCTTGCTGCTGGCGCGCATAGGAGCCAAACAACCCCATGAACTTTATTTTATATTTCGAAGCCGATTGTGCTTTGAATATTTTCAGTCTGTCGATGATGTCTGTTGTACTAACCATAGCTTGCAGAGATGAAGTTTACACAAAGAAACATAAAAACTTTCATCTTTCCAACTTAATCGCATAAGTTTTTCAAACGATACGCCTCACAGAAACATGTTGTTTCTTTAGACAAAAGAACAGAAGAACATATTGAGTTAAAAGATAAAAGTTAAAAAGTAAAAGCAAAGCCTTTTTGTTTTTAGACAAAAGAACAGAAGAACATATTGAGTTAAAAGGTAATAGTTAAAAAGTAAAAGCGGCGAGCGTATTGCATTTTCACTTTTCATTTTTCATCATTATTGAAATTATGTCTTTTTGTTCTTATGTCATAACAAAAAAACGGAAGAGTCACCCCTCCCGTTCTTCATTATTCATTCTTCATTCTTAATTCTTCATTATTTTTCATTCTTCACTATCAAAACGTACTGATGTATTCCGGCGCCTGATAAACAGTAATATCGTCAACTGGAAATTTCGCTTTGTTTTTCGCCTTTGCCTCCGCCATGAACCGATTACATTCATCACTTGTAAAAATCCCCTTATTCATTGCAATAGTCAGCACATCCAGCGTTCCAATATATTCAATACCATTCTCATCACAATAAGGAGCCACATCCCGAAAGTTACTACTTGCGATAACCTCCTGTCCAAAACGCGCCATCGACATACAAGCCCGTTCTCCGTCCCCCAGCATCGGATTCTCTTTTTTAAGCCGGAAAAACTCTCGCCGGATATTTTCATTGGCATAAGGGAAAGCAATCTTGCATACCTTGCAGCGCTCCATCCACTTGTCCACCTTCCGTTTCCTGTCCGGCTCCGTAGGATGATAGCTGGCCTCCTTAATCATCACGGCATGAGGCTGCAGAATTTCCGTCAGCCTGTCTATATAACCGATAGCCATGAAATGAGAGATGACATCGGCATCCACCAATATTACTTTATTCCTCCCCATATACCTCTTGAGAAACATTAATTTCCATATCCATCAGCAACGAGTAATACTTTGCCTGAGAAATACGCCCCTTATCATATAATTCACGAGCTTTCAAGTTATAATCTCCCACCAGCTCCGTCTGATAAGTAGGATAATACAACTGCGTATTATAGCCATATTCGATTGCCGAAGCAACCACATTTTTCTGGTAAAGGTCAAACGTTTTCTTGGTAATCCATTTCAAGTCCTTCAGCCGGGTAAGAAGCGCCGCCCTTGAGCAAAGAAAATTCTGCTCCACCTTCAGAAGAGTAGCCAAGGTTATTTTGTCAACCTGCTGTTCCTCGGCAGGAACCAGTTCCTTCAACCCCATTTCCGGAAGCAGAAGGTAGGCTGCAAACACATCGGCATTATACTCTTCCTCCTCTTTTTTATTAAACAGCCCCGCATTGTTCTGCGACACCTTAAAATCTTTCTGATACAACAAGTGATACAACTCATGACAGGCAGTAAAACGCTGCTTGGCATAAGACAAAGCCGTATTTATCAACATGAAATACTTGTCAGAAGAAGATCCGTTTCCCTTTATCCGGATTGCCATGCCCGAAAAATTATCATCCAGCTTCTTAAACCACGTAAGCACGTGCTTTTCTTTCAATATCTGATGAATGCGCACAGGGTCCTTTGTAGTCACGTGCATCTCCTCCCGCAACCTGGTTGCAAGACATTCCAGTTCAACTTTACTTCTCAAGCTCATTGCACATCTGAATATAATTTCTGACTATTTTCTGAAATTGAGAAATCTGACCAAGATTTCCAATATTTCCCGTCTTACGATACGCACAGGCCACAGATGTCTGAAAAAGCTGTTCATTTTCCTCCATCAGATCGTATTCATCCACGTTATACAGAGTGGCCAGTTTCTCCATTGCCTCCAAAGGAACTACAGTCTCCCCTTTTTCATATTTCACGTATGCCGGCTGACTGATACCTAAATAATCACTGATTTCCTGCTGGGTATAGTTCAAATGCTCACGAAAAGCCTTGATATTTTTCCCGATTACCTGATCAAGTCCCATATTTTATCAATTAAATGATTCGTTTGCAAAGATACTCATTTTTAAGTTATAAAAACAGAAAATGCAAATAAAATCAACCCGATTTATAACTTTTATTTATAGAACCAAAAGCAAAGGGTGAAGAATGAGAATATTCCTTTTTGTTTTTAGACAAAAGAACAGAAGAACATATTGAGTTAAAAGTGAAAAGTTAAAAAGTAAAAGCGGTGAGCGTATCACGTTTTCACTTTTCATTCTTCATCATTATTGAAATTATGTCTTTTTGTTCTTATGTCATAATAAAAAAAACGGAAGAGTCACCCCTCCCGTTCTTCATTATTCATTCTTAATTCTTCATTATTCTCCATTCTTCGCCTTCCGGTTAATCACATGGTCAAACCAGAGGTTCAGCAGCGTCCATACCACCACGTCAATCACGAACACCAGCGTGTTGTTCATATAAAGAATCGCCACGATGGTAAACGCACAGAAGCAGGCCGACATCAGCTGAATCGTTACCAGCGCCCTCCGCGGTGAGAAACCCATGGCCAGGAACTTGTGATGGATGTGCGTCTTGTCGGGCATGAACAGCGACCACTTGTTACGCGCACGCCGCAGCACCACGCGAATCACATCCAGACACGGCACCATCAGCACACTGAACGACACCAGCACCGGACTCGTCTTCATCGTGAGCAGCATATCCGGCTCATACATACAGTACTTGATGACAAAGAAGCTCAGAATATACCCCAGCGTCAAGCTGCCGGTATCCCCCATGAAAATCTTCCTTCCCAAATCCGCACTGCCGAACACGTTGTACGAAAAGAACGGGATAATCACCCCCACCGTCACGAAAGCCAGCATGGCATAGCTCCACATGCGGAAATGCACGAACAGCACCCCGAACACCAGCAGCGCCACCATACTCAGCCCCGACGCCAGTCCGTCGATACCGTCAATCAGGTTGATGGCATTGGTGATGAACACCACCAGCAGCATGGTCAGCGGAATACCTACCTCTGCAGGAATCAGGTAAATGCCAAAGAGACCATAGAAATTGTTGATATACAAGCCCGACAGCGGAAACATCGCCGCCGAGATAATCTGCACCAGGAACTTCTTCTGGTAGCGCACCCCAATCAAGTCGTCGGCAATGCCCACGATATACAGCAGGGTCAGCCCTCCCGTCAGGAAAAGAAACTCGCACACCAGGTCCGTTGTCGAAGTATCCGCAGGTCCGTGGCCCGTCATCAGCCGCACGGCCGTAAACACACACAAGGAAAAAAGAATTACCGGGAAAAAGGTCACTCCCCCGAGGCGAGGTATCGGACGTTTGTGTACTTTCCGTTCATCAGGCACGTCAAACAAGCGTTTGCGCAATGAAATAATCAGAATATTCGGGATAATGATTCTCCCCAGTATCACTGCCGATACAAATGCAGAAATGATAATATACAGATTCGCCATGTCCGTTTGGATTTTGAGTAGTGCAAAGGTAGGATTTTATTTCGAATCCTGAAAACTTTTCAGCGCCGGACACCTTCTTTTTACGATTTAGAAGACTTTTGTCCCGCTACAGCTCCTTTTTCACGTCAAAACAGGGGCAGGCCTTGGTCCATTCCTCCGGTTCCACCGTTCCGTCGCCGTCCAGATCCGGGCTCAGGTCGCGATGCCCCACCACCTGCGTGATGGCCGGGAAATCCGATTTCAGCACCCTCACCAGAATCCGGAGCGAACGCTTCTGCAATTCCGTACGCGTATCCGCCGGCTGTCCCTGCGCATCCAGTCCCCCTTCATACGCAATGCCGATGCTGTGCTCGTTATAGCCCTTGGCATGCGCTCCGGCCCGTTCCACCGGCCGCATTGTACAAATTTCACCATCCGTGCGGACAAAATAGTGATATCCGCAACACTTGAACCCCCGTTTCCGGTGCATCTTCGTCAGTTCGGCAGGCGAGAGCGGGCGGTCCGCTCTCGTTGCCGTACAGTGAATCACAATCATGTCAATTTTTCTCATCACAATCCGGTTTTCTTCCGGTCAGGAGACAGAGAATACACTTCAGCACCCTGACCACAATCCATTTTACTTTCGTCATCTTCTCACGCCTTAGTTCCGATTACACCCCTGCACCGTCGCCCTCTTCTTCTTTCTTATACTTCACCGGCACCCGTTCGAAAGCCAGGTTGTTGATAGCCTCCTGCATCACCGTACCCGGGCGGAACAGCACGCGCACCTTTTCAATCATGCTGTCGGTATACGTATCTTCCGTAGCGGCTCCTTCCCCGCTCAGGCTCAGCTGCAGCGAACCCAGTTCACCCAGCGTACGATTTCGCCACCCTGCAAGCCTTCCGACACGATATCTTCCAGTCCCGTCAATACCGCCATCACGTCGGCACGGGTCACGGTACACATCTGGTGAATACGTTCCGCTATCTCACGGATACCCATCTCGCCGCGAGCCTGCGACTGTGCATAATACTTCACTTCACCGCTTTCACGATCGGCCGGATTCACACGCCCTACAACCGAATAAGTCACTGTTTTCTTCATAGGTCTTTCAAATTAAAAATTAATAATAAAATGAAGAATTAAGAATGATGAATTAAGAATCCAGGAAACGCGCGCACATTCTTCATTATTCACTCTTCATTCTTCATTATTTGATTGTTCTTCATTATTCACTCTTCATTCTTCATTGTTTCTTACAAAGGCAAAGTTACACTCCCCGTTTCCGCCCATGTAGACATTTGAGGACATACGAAGACTTACGAAGACATTCGAGGAAATTTGAAGACTTTTGAAGACATTAGAAAAAAGGAAACGCCGCCGCTCACGGCTCTCCAAGGAACCTCACAATCAGTTCCACCTCCGATTTCAGGAAAAACTTGCGGTTTTTCTGGTAGCCCGACCGCTCGAGCTCCCTTTCCAGTTCCGCACACTGCTTGATCCATCGCCCCAGCCCCTGCAGGGCACCTTTCTTACCAGCCTGCGGAAAATACAAGCCCGCCAACTCACTTTTCCGGTAAGCCTTCAGGCAGAAACCCTCCCGTTCCTCCCCGGAAACAGCTCCCGGTCCCGTTTTCAATTGCATGTAGTTCATTGTTCCGTTTTATTTTAGTTACCTATAAATTTACACAATTCCGGTCGGATACACAAGTTTTTCCACCCGTTTTTTCCCGGTATTTTCCCTTCTTCGGAACATAAAAAGCCACATGAAAATCAAAACGTTATCACCAGCCGGCGACCGGGCGATGAAGACTACTCTTCAGCCGGCGCTCGGTGAATCGCCCCATGGCACGACGGTTGCGGTTCACCTCTTCGATGGTGTACATCACCACCCGATACCCCCTCTTTCCCGCCACGCAACCTGCTCGAATCCCGCCTTCCGCAAGGCAAGCCCCACCTTGACGGCACTGAGGGGATTCTTCATACCCCCGTTGATGTGCTGCAGAATCTCACCCACCGTCAGGAACATACATTCCTCGCCGGGCATCGGCACGCGGAAAAAAGCCAGCAGCAAGTCCGTTTCCAGGCTGGCCGTCTCAAACCGCTCGTTGCGTGCGTTCACCTGCGCAATTTCCTCCTCGTCGAACCAGTAGCGGAACCCCTTCTTCCACAGCATCAGAGCCTGCCCGTACACCCTCGCATAGTCCACGGGGTGCGTGTAAGGGTCGTCAATGTGCACCACCGTGAAGGGCAGCCAGCGCCGGCTCCCCGTAGGGTCGTTCAGAAACTCCGGCTGGTTGGTCGTGCCGCAGAAACTCGCGATGTGCGGACGGTTCTCCTTGTAGTGCCCGTACGCCCTCCGCTCGTTCACCGCCGGCATAGTCACCATCGCTTGAGCTGGTTGATGTCGCCAGGCGCAGCTCGTCAATCTCCTCCAGGCAAATCAGCGCAAATTCCGACAGCGCCAGGTTATCGTCCTTCGTCAGCCGTCCACTGTTGGAGCGCACGCAGAAATACCGTTGCAGTTCAGGCGGCAGCAGACGCGCCAGCCAGGTCGTCTTGTAGCAACCCTGCCGCCCCACCAGCACCAGAATCTGGTGGTTCGTCACCTCCTTCACCATCAGCGACACCACCACAGCCACCAGCCACTTGCGGAAACAATCATCAAACAGTTTCGCGTCACCCTCCACGTGCACCGTGGCCGCCAGCCGCCCGATGTGGTCGGTCACCCCGTCCCACGGAGGCAGCGAGCGGAAATACTCCGTAAAAGGTTGAACTCTGGCACGAACTCCGACTCCAGCACCGAGCGCACATCGCACAGGCGTACCGTGTGCCCCTCCTTGGTCATGCGGCTCCACAGCGAGTTCACCAGGCGGTCGGTCAGCTCCACAAACTCCTCGGCCTCGGGATGCCGCATCTCCTCCTTCCCGGTAATCACGTTCTTCCGGAACTCCGCCTGCGTGGCGAGAAACTGCTCAATCTCCTGGGGCGTGGCCAGCTGGGACCGTCCTTCCCCCTTCTTCTCCCTCTTCGCACGAAACAGTTCCGTCTCCCGCCGTCCGTGCGCCTCCGTATCGGCATAGCACGAGCGGAAAATGGCCGCCACGTCGCCGTCGTATTCCGGAAAGCGTCCGTCCGCCCAGCCGATGGCCTGCTCCAGCGGCAGCCCGAACTCGTTCATCAGATACCCCATGCGCATGATGTACTCATTGTGATGATGCGGGGCATACACCACACCCTGCTCGTCCAGCTCCCTGCGGATACGGGCCACCACACGCTCCACCCGTCCCCTGCGCGCTCATCCGCCTTCTTCATGCGCGAAAGGTCGAAGCGGAAAGGTTCCGCCCCGCCGTGGTAATGCACCCGCGCGTCATGCGCCAGTCCGCTCAGTCGCGTGGCATTCTTGCAGGCAGGTCGAAACTGCACCCCGTCAGTTGCCCATAATACTCGTTCACCCTGCGGAATACCCGGCTGTAACATGCCACCCGGTCGGTATCGGGCGTCTCTCCATCCAGACAGTAGCGGCACACCACCCTCACCCCCTGCCCGCTGATGGTGGTATAAGCCAGCACAGTGTGCGGGTCGGCACACACCTTTTCGAACACTTCCTCCGCCCGTCCTTCGGGCAGATGGTCAAAGTCCACCATCGAGAGACCTGTCCAGCCACTGATATCGGTTTTCCGTTTCCCATTCACAAAACGGACCGCCACGGCAAAGCAGGGGCAGGCCGCCTTTTCCCGGCCGGCAGCCGTCTTCTGCCCCTGCGAGCGATAGTAACGGTATTTTTCGGTGTGGTCGGCCAACACCTTGTCCTCCCGAATCAAACGGACCACTTCATCAAGACTCACCGCCACGGGCATCGTGTCGGCATAACCCTTAAAAATACTTAGCATCATTTTGTTCATTTTCTCGTGCTTTATTTAATGATTTATTAAATTTGCAATCCTTTTAGTTTTAATTTTTGTGTTTTCTTTTCAAAACAGCGAAACGAATGTAACACAAGTTTACAGAAAGTACAAACCCACATTGCACACATGCGTGCAATATTTTAACCAATAATTTACTATAATTTTATTTTTTAAACAAAAATGCGTATGAAACAAGCGAAATTGATTGAACTAGGACAGATGCTGGAAGCGTGGCGCCACCAGGTATTGTCGCACGGCCGTACCCTCACCGTACAAGAGTTGTGCCGACTGGCGCCGATGAGCGCACACACGTTTCAAAAAGTTAAAAAGGGCTCCTGACGGATCTGACATTCCTCGGCCGCATCCTTGCCGTGTACCACCGACTGCTTGCCGCCGACCCGCAGAAGCAGGATGAGCTGCTCCGCGACTTTTTCCGTTCACTCACCACTGATTTAGAGCGAATTAAATCAATCCAAGGCATCCAAACCCCTCGCACAAAAGATACAGAACGGTAGTGAAGAACCAGCCTTCCCCGGGCCACCGCTTGACGGGTTGTCGGGGTTGGCACCGGTTTTGCAAACTCTCTATATACAGGTGTGGAAAAATATAAGCGTTGTATTTTCACACCCCGCGTATATACATTTTATAAAAATGCCTGCCAACCCGACAACGTCATGATTTCCTTTCCGGAACTCCCCGAAAACGCCCTTGCGTTTTGAATCGAACGCCCTTGCGTTTGAAGTAAAACGTACTTGCGTTTTATCTCAAATGCACTTGCGTTTCAGGTAAAAACGCCCTTGCGTTTTTCTCACGCCCCGCCCTGTACCCCATACATTGTTCCAGAATTGTTACAAAATCCGCCGATATGCCCACTTTTTCATTGATTTTCACCCTTTTCACCGACAAAAATCCCTCTATAAGTTGAATAAACCAAAAATAAGGCTTAATTTTGCGGCTGATTATCGGCTGTAATTTTTACCGCCCCCAATCGATAGCTGGGAGTGGTAACGGCGAAGCACACCCTATGCGCAGAGAAATTCCTTTAGAAAAATCATAACAAAACCATAAGAAAAGATGAAGATACGTAAAGTAGTCTGTATGCTGACGTTGTCCACCCTGCTGGTGAGCGGGTGTACGTCTTACCAGAAATCGCTCTACCTTCAGAACGAACAAGTGCTCAATGAATCCCTTGAAGGACAGCTCTATGACTTCCGCATTATGCCCAAAGACGAGCTTACTATCGTAGTAAGCACTACCGACCCCGAGGCTTCGGCTCCTTTTTATCGTAAGATTGGACAAAGCAAGGACGGCGGAAGTGCCAGCACAACCGGTATGCAAGATGCCAACTTGCTTTCTTATCTAGTAGACAACCAGGGCAATATCGACTTCCCCGTATTGGGCATGGTCAAGGTGATGGGTCTGACCAACCGCGAGTGTGAAGCCTGATTCGCGAAAAGCTCCAACCCTACCTGAAGGAAACACCTAATGTGACGGTGCGTACCTCCAACTACAAATTCAGCGTATTGGGTGAGGTCAATGCCCCGGGCACCTATACCACCGATGCCGAAAAAGTGACCGTATTCGAAGCACTGGCACAGGCAGGCGATATGACCCTCTTCTCGGTACGCGACGACGTACAGCTGCTCCGCGAAGACTCCACGGGCGTCCGCCGCATTTACCACCTCGACTTGACCCAGGCCAACGTAGCCAGTCACCCTACTTCTACCTGCAGCAGAACGACGTGCTGTACGTAAAGCCCACCAAAGCCAAGGTGAACTCCAACACCTTCAGCGGCAACGCTTCCATGTGGCTTACCCTGCTGAGTGTAGTCACCTCCATCACTACTTTTGTATTGGCATTAACCAAATAAAAACCACACAAACCTATGGCAGAAGAAACCAAGAACTACCTGCTGGAAGAAGACAACGAGACTTCCGGCTTCGACTATAAAGCCTTTTTAGTCAAACTCCTGATGTACTGGCCCTGGATTGTGGGGTGCGTGGCAGTAGCTTGATTGGTGCCTTTTTCTACCTCAAGACCCTGACCCCTCTCTACACCGTCAGTTCCTCCGTCCTGATCAAGAACGAAAGTAAGGGAGGAGCCAACGGAGCCAATCTGGAAGATTTGGGCTTTGTATCCACCTCTACCCAGAGTTTTGACAACGAGCTGGAAATCCTGCGTTCACGCACCTTAATAAAAAAAGTAGTGACCGCCCTCGACCTCTATATCAACTATTCCGTGCCCGGTCAGTTCCGCGACACCGAGCTTTATAAACAGTCGCCCGTCAAGGTATGGGTTACCCCCGAGGAAGCCGAACGTATGGGCTATGCGCAGGTCAAGATGTCTTTCCGCAACCAGCAACTCCACGAAGTCCTGGTAGAGCACAACGGACAGGAATGGAAAAAGACCGTAGAAGGCCTGCCGGTGTATTCTCTACTCCTGCCGGTGTATTCACTTTCTCGGCAGCCGACTCCACCCAGCAAACTATCCAGCCTGTGCCCGAAGTGATTCAGGCTACCGTCATATCGCCTACAAGCGCCGCCGCTTCCTTCCGCAGCCGGCTCACCGTAGCGCCAAACGGCAGAGGTACGACGATGGCATACCTTACCATCACCGGCAGCCAGGTACCCCGGGGGTAGACTTCCTGAACAAACTGGTAGAAGTCTACAATGAAGAAGGTAACAACGACAAGAATGAGGTAGCCGCCAAGACCGCCGAGTTCATCGACGAACGTATCCGCATCATCAACAAGGAATTAGGCACTACTGAAAGCCAGCTGGCCAGCTTCAAGCAGCGGGCCGGCGTGGTAGACATCACGACCGATGCCAGCCAGGCAGCTGGCGAACAGGCAAGTTACGAACGTGCCTACGCCGAAAACGAAGTTCAAATCAGCCTGGTTAATCACCTGAAGAGCCACATCCTGAATGAAGCTAACCAGTACGAAGTAATCCCTGCCAACATCGGGCTGAACAACAGCGACTTGAATACGGTGGTACAGAACTATAACCAGATGCTGATTGAGCGCAAGCGCCTGCTGCGCACCTCGCACGAGGATAACCCTGCCGTACAGAGTCTGAACGCCAGCATCGACGTTATGCGAAATAGTGTAATGGCTGCCATCCAGACTGCCGAAAAAGGTTTGCTTATCAACCGTCAGGCCCTGCAGGCACAGACCCGCAAATATGCCGGAAAGGTAAGCGATGCCCCCGTACAGGAAAAAGAATACCTCAGTATCTCACGTCAGCAGGAAATTCAGGCCAACCTCTACCTGATGCTGCTACAGAAACGTGAGGAAAACAACATTACCCTGGCTTCCACTGCCAACAACGCCCGCGTGATTGACGAACCTTTGGCTGGCGGCCAGTTCTTCCCCACCCCTTCGCAGACATATATGATTGCCCTTATATTAGGCTTAGGACTTCCTATAGGAATAATATTCCTTTTAGGTTTACTTCAATTCAAAATACAAACCCGTAGCGACGTGGAACGCCTTACCAACCTTCCCATCGTAGGCGATATTCCGCTTACTCCGGAAACCGCCGAAGGGGCCATCGTAGTACGCGAGAACCGCAACGAACTGATGGAAGAAGTATTCCGTTCCGTGCGAACCAATATCCAATACATGCTCCAGGAAGGACAAAAGGTGATACTCTTCACCTCTACCACTTCCGGCGAAGGAAAGAGCTTTACGGCCGGTAACTTGGCCTGCAGTTTGGCCTTTATGGGCAAAAAAGTCATTATTGTGGGGTTGGACATCCGTAAGCCCGGACTGAACAAAGTGTTCCATATCTCCCGCCATGGAGACGGTATCTCGCAGTTCCTGGCAGATCCCGAACATACCGACTTGCGCAGCCTTTGCCAGGTATCAGAAATATCGCCCAACCTCTACATCCTGCCGGGCGGACACATTCCACCTAACCCTACCGAACTGGTAGCCCGTCAGGCTCTGGAAGAAGCCATTGAGCGAATGAAGCAACACTTTGACTACATCATTTTAGATACTGCCCCTATCGGTATGGTGACCGACACCCTACTTATTGCTCGCGTGGCAGACCTGAGCGTGTACGTCTGCCGCTCCGGCTATACCTCCAAAAGCGAGTTCAAGCTCATCAACGAGCTAAAGCAAAACGGCAAGCTGCCCCACCCTTGTGTGCTGATCAATGGCATTGACATGAACAAACGCGAAATCGGTTCTTACTATGGCTACGGCAAGTATGGCAAGTACGGACATTACGGCTACGGTAAGAAATACGGTTATGGCTACGGATATGGCTATGGAAAGGAAAAATAAATGCGTAAACAACTGAACATACAATACAGTGACTTCCGTTCACAAATCATGACCATAGAGGAATTGTTATACCACATACAAAAAAAAGGTATACACAATGCCCTTTCCCAGTATAGTCGTACCTCAAGGGCACAGCAGTCCCGACTGATAGAAGCCATCTTGCTGAACATACCACAAATGCCCTTCTTCATCGACGATACCCGGCAAGGCTGGATTGTGATAGAAGGCACCGAACGCATCAAAGCTATATACTCCTTCTGCAATAACAAGCTGCCACTTACTTCTACCTATTTCAGGACAGGCATGTACGAAGGAAAAACATTCAGTTCATTGTCTCTGTTCGAGAAAAGCAAGATATTAAACACCAAGGTAGAAATATATGCCATCAATCCCGGCCTTTCAGGCAGGAACGCTTCGGCATCTACATGTGTTTCAAGTCACGGAATGATGCCACAGCCGCCAGCTGGTGCCGCAGCAGAATCTACCTGAAAAATACGCTGGGATAGTACGTCTGGCCAGAAAGATAAACAGCCAGCTGCGAGGTTACACAGGAAGTTCGGATGCCATGGAAAACAGGATATGCCATCTTCTTCTAGGCATCCACTACAAATCCTACCTGGACAACGGCGATATCCACCATATTGACCATGCGATAAACTCCTTTTTTGAGGCATCCGACTTTATGGAAATGCTCGAAAACCATTCAGAGGAGATAGCAAGGACTTTATGGACTTATGACAACCGTTTTTCTTCAGGAACCAGACTTCAGCTTATAACTGATTCTGTGACCTTCCATTTACGCCGTATGTGCCATGATATTCCAAGCCAGACGCAACTGACTGACAGATGCAGACAAATACTCTCTGCCGACAAAGAGAACATTACCAATGCGGAATCTTTCTGCCGCACAATTGATACGATATTAAAATCATACTTCTATGCTTACTCAGATAACCCTTGAACGGTTCAAATGCTTTAACCGCCTGTACATGCCACTCAAGCCGCTGACCTTGATTGCAGGTACGAACGGAGCCGGAAAATCCAGTATCATACAGGCATTGCTGCTGTTACGCCAGAGCTGCAAGGACAAGGATTATGACTGGAAGCAGTCGGTCGTAATCAACGGGGGCCTGACCGATCTGGACGATGCCGGTACGCTGTTGTACATCAATGCCGAGGGCGACCACAACGACATCGTGCTAAGCCTTGAAAACGATGATACGGACGAAATTACCTTCCGCATCACCCCCAGACAGGAAAAGACTACAGCCCGTTGCACTACGGAAGGCGACCTGGACAAGGCAAAAAACGAATGGCCTTTATTTTCAGACGATTTCGTTTATCTCTATGCCGACAGGGAACAGCCCCGCAGCAAATATATCATGACCAGCGAGACTAGGCTCGACAGCCGTTTGGGAAACCGTTCGGCCAGCAATGCCGCTTTCCTCATGGCTTCAGAAGTGAACAACAACAAACACATCCGTATCCCACAGCTCAAACACCATAACGCCCAAGACGATACAGTACTCCGTAACGTGTCCGCATGGATCAGCCACATCATGGGCGGACAAGTCAGCCTTACTGCCCGTGAAACAGAAAAAGACAAAGAAGCCCGTTTTGAGTATTCTATTTTCAACAATAGCGGATTAGCCAGCAACTGTCACCACTGAACATGCCTTTCGGCCATAGTTATGTACTACCAGTCATACTAGCCGTACTTACCGCTCCAGCCGGTTCCCTTATATTAGTAGAGAATCCAGAGTCACACCTCCATCCCGGTGCCCAGCTCCGGATGGGAGAATTCCTCTCGCTTGCCGCCGCATCCGGTATACAGATTATCATAGAAACCCACAGCGATCATCTGATGAACGGTATCCGCATAGCCTGCCGGAAAGAAATTATTGGCTGCAACCAGGTGGAAATGGACTTGATAGGACTTGATGCCGACGGATATACCCACACACGCCGTCCCGTACAATTGAATCCAGACGGGACTGTCAAGAATCTGGTTCCCGGATTTTTCGATGAATGGGAAAAGGCACTCACCAGTTTGATTTCCTGAAACACAGTTGCATGAATATCTACTTGAACGATTTGTCCCTCCAAAGCAAGAAAAGTATTATGGAGAATATTCCTTCATAAAGAACTTCATCAAGCTGATAGAAAATCTTTCTTCAGTGGGAAATATAAGTCTGAATGCAAGCCATAATCTGTGGGGAACTCCTGTTTCAGGCTTCAATGTAACGACCGGAACGTGCATCAATCGCAGCAGCGTACCCCACGAATACGTTACCCTGCTCAGGACCTTATACAGCAAGTTTTCGCTTCAAGTGGCTGATTCCCTTCCCTACTTTTCCGAAGCGGAAGATATGAAAGTAAAATCATCCTCCGTGGGTACAGCCTGTATGCAATCTTCACCAGTAATCAGCTTTACTTTCGACGGACACTACACCACAGACTGAAGTGTACTGAAAATAGTTGTCAGTTTGAAGATTAATTCCTGACAAAGTTGACAGGTTAAACATTATATTCCTAAAAAGGTTGTCAGTTCTGCAAAACTACAACAAAAACTCAATATCCGTATATTTTCTCCCTAAAAACTCATCGCTCGGGGAGCGCCGTGCGGCAAGGGGCGGGAGCACCCGTCCCGACGAGCACATCATTCAATTATACCGATATTCCATAAGAGGGTTTCCTCCTCTGCCTGAGAAAATCTCCATA